>ERZ860322.9-NODE-9-length-137712-cov-25.331643_pt1 | contig 137712 bp, 173 predicted proteins | sample MGYA00509979_ERZ860322 | MGnify/ENA primary metagenome ERZ860322 (study PRJEB30046, sample SAMN00715217) | human gut metagenome | study: EMG produced TPA metagenomics assembly of the A metagenome-wide association study of gut microbiota in type 2...
ATTCTAAAATTTGGCCAATTTGATGATTGTCAATTTTTGAAATTTACCAAAATTCATATTTAAGAATCGTTAATTTATGATATAAGGAGGTTGAACTTGATATGGAGATATGGGCACCTGTTCCAAGCCATTTACGGTATGAAATATCTAATCTAGGTAGAATTAAACTTAGGCCTTGCAAGTTAATATTTTTAGATGGTACAATGATGGATATGCCTCCGCAGCCTAAGATCAAAACATCGGTTAGCAACGGGTATATCAAAGTCCTTGTAGATAATAAATACATTTTACTACATCGATTGATAGCAGAGACATTTGTACCTAATCCTGATAAGTTGCCTTATGTAGTCTATAGAGACGGAAATAAGCTTAACAATGTTGCTGATAATCTGGAATGGTCAAATAAGAAATACATAGATTCAGGTGAAGATTGTCGAGGTAGCGGCATTTGTATAAGATGCAACGAAACTGGACAGATTTTTAAATCAATGAAGGCCGCTGCCGCAAATTTCTCTATACCTTATAACAGTTTTGTAGCTAATTTTCATAAGAGAGCTAGTATAGGAGGATATACCTTTACAGCAGTATCTAAATCTTAAAATTTATACGAATTTAATAAATATTTTTCTTGACAAACATATATCTCATATATTATAATAATATATGTAGGTATTATCATGAGTTTAGATTGTGGGAAGTTGAATTTGAAATTACATGATAATTGAGGGAAGTATGAATGTCGCACATCAGCACGCCATCAGTTAAAGAACAAACTTTGGCTTTATACGCAGAATTGCCACAAGATAAGATTCTACGGCAAAAAAGAACCGATATACGGGATAAAATAATAGAACTGAACTATTCATTCTTTGGATATGTAGCAACGCATACATATATCAATAACACATCAGTTACCTACGAAGATAAATTTCAATCTGCATTATTGCATTTTTGTGAATGCTGGTGGTGGTACAAATGGAAGGGCGACGAAACGCATAAAGGGTATCGCCAAGATCTTTCATTTGCTGTATTTTTCAAACCGCGTGTCGGTGAAATGATAGAACGAGAATTGAACGAAGTTAAATATTCTATCCGTAGATCATTATGTATGGAGGCAGGTAAACAGCTTAATAAACACTGGGCACAGGTCAGGTATGATGACTTGTCAAATGTAAATATGTCACCTGAAAAATTGAATTCTTTGAAAGCAATATTTGGTACTGTGTATTGGGCAGATCTAGAAACTCAAGCAATGTTTATAGAAGCCCCCGCAAGCAGGCCTACAGAATTTGAAGATTTTACAGCTAAATATAATTCAATTGAGGACCTCCTCATTGACGAGATGATACATAGCGAAAGTAAATTGTCTGACAAGATGTTAACAAACATGTCAGATATGTACGGTATTAATTTTTGGGAACTTAAGGAAGCCCTTCCAGAAGCAGAGAAAAAGCTATATAAGAAACTCCACGATAATTTGGATCTATTTGGTGATTGATGATATCAATAAAAATTATATTCCGCATTAAACAAATAAGCTGAGCGCCGCTATTTCGTGACGCTCAGCTTATTTTTTTTGACAATTGATATTTATGCAACTAACTTATCTTTGATAGATAAGAATTTCGTAGTAAGAATTGGGCCTTCGCCAATTCCTTTAAGCTTCTTCATACGATAGTTCAGATTAGTCACCTGATCGAGACGCTTGAAGTAGTGTGTTTCAAAATCAATGATTGCATTGAACATTTGATATGCCGTACCGGTATAGTTTGCAAGATCATCTTTTTTCATGCAATTAATGAATGTGTCTCGCAATACACCTATTCTAGCATTTGCTAATTCTGTCTTCTCATCAAATCCAGCATCAGGTAAGTAAGGAAATAACGCATCAATTATCTTCTCTCTGCTTTGAGAATCAATTTTCTGATTAACCATCTTATCTGCAACCGTAGAAAGTTGAGAAATAGAAGAACTTATGCAATCAAACAACTTATTTACATATGTTTCATTCAGCGATACATCTGTTGTGATAGGTATTCGAGCTTTGTAAGTTGCCGAACTTAATGCTGCTGATAGTGTATTTTGACAAACTACTCTGATAGGTGTGTTTAAAATAGTTACTTTGCCATCTGGTTTAAGATGATCGTTCATCACAACTAAGTAATGATCAACCTGATCATCTATGATTTGATAGCTATCGCTTAGTTTAAAACATCCGAATACAATTTCTCCGCTACCTAAACTAGCAGCTGTATCAGTAATTACTTTAGACCCAAGTAAATTGTCGAATGTTCTAAATGTGTCTACGTTCTGGACAATAGAAGGATATCTGTTAACTACTCCTAATACTTTTTGATTATCCTCGCGATAGATTGCATGATACTGATCAATGTGACCGTGCAAATCGGTGTTCATAGGAGCTGCGCTGACAATCCAGTCTAAGTGTGCACCCCTTATTATCTCGTCAGAAGTTTCAGGAGGCTCGATGTAGCTTACGCCTAATCCATGCCAGGGAGTTTCACCCACATATAGCATACTATCTATGTTTGCTGACATTATTCATCATCCCTTCTAATCATAAATGTTACGTTTTCCTTATCTATTAGTATTTGTGGCTTGAAGCATGAGATGAAGTCAATCAGCGCTGTTACTTCGCTTCTGCTGTTTTTGTTGCAAGTATTCTGGCAAGATTTCTGGCAAGATTTGCGACTATACTTACGATACGTATGATGATTTTTACAAGTGCATTTCATTGTCGAATTCACATCCTTATTTCAGATTATGTAAGTTATGATACTTACACATCTAATAACGAACTAAACTAGATTCAACTCATCTGCATCTGCAATCAAATCTTTGAGTGATACCCCAGATTCTAAAATCTGAATTGCAGTATTTTCAATATCTTTAAACTTGAGTTCGTATCCTGTAATTGATGCGCATATTATGTCGTCAGTTGCATCCTGTATATATGCCGACAGATCTTCTGTTTCGTATTCGTCTAGAGCCTGTTCCGGATCAACCTCAGTGCCATCAATATGTATCATGTACCCATCGGTACGACATATGTAAAGCGTGCCTCTGATGATTTTGCTGCCAAATAAATTGTTATCTAGATCTAGTGCGTCCCATCCATGTTCCGACAACTCAGATACAACCCAAACATTTGCATCGGATTCTTGGAGGGCAGAAATTACTTGAGCAAGCGAGCATCTATAATACACAGTACCAAATTCATGATTGCGTGTAGATTTTGAATTAGTGATCTTCATATTTATCTTATCCCCTATCAATTAATTGCATTGGACAGCTTACCTCGCTTGTCGCCTGTAAGTTTAGAATACTTATAGTAGTTTCGAATATATTGCCAAAAATAATGACCTTTAGATTGAGCAGATTGCCATCTGCGATAGACCCTTATTGGCACATCATAGTATATGTATACATCTCCAGGTCCGCCTTTGTCTCCCTTGAATTGAACAATTACATCTCCGACTTTGTCTTTGCTATGCTTAACATTCATTGTATATCCCCATACATTAGAGGATCTGACACGCACAAGTTTATCAATAAGATTACGAGTTGTAACTTTGCACATTACAGGTATCTTATCTACAACTTGTATATTTTGAGCAAGCAGCAAGCTTTCACAATGTTTGATCATGCTACCTAAAGATGAAACTATTGTCAGGTTTTTGATCAGATTACCTCTCTGATTAATTTTGGAATCAATCGAGATTTTGTTTGATGCACATACCTTTACGTCAACTTGTATGTTACCAAATGTGTTTGTAAACATATCTTTATTTGCGTTGTATTTAAGTCCGCATAGCTGTGCAGCTAGGACAGTATCTTGATTATATATCTTCATAGTTAAGTAATCAATCCAATCTATATTAACTAATATTTATCAGTATATAAGGTGTTACATCAGTTATGTAACACCTTTTGTACACATGATATTAAGAGATTTTTCGGGATTATCTTTATAGAATTTCTGAATCCAGTATTTTTCTCGTTCGAGTATGTTACAACCAGGAGGCACAATTTCAATAACTTCAAATTGATAATCTATGATATTCTCTATTGGAAATCTTTCGGTTTTGAGATGCTGCCCCCAGCGAAAAACAGGAGCGTACATTGTTTGTCCTATGTAAAATTCACCAGTTGATTTTTTGGATATTTTATATATGTATCCTGATACTTTCTCCGAAAACATATCTTTGGTGATATAAAATTCCTCATCATCGTTAGGTTTTATCTTGTTGTGTTCTCTGTTCTCATATACTTGCTTACACTTGTGAGAACAAAATCGTTTTTCAGCATAGCCTTCAATTCCGTAAAAATAGTTTCTAACTTCATAATCAGAAAAACATATCGGTTTTCCATAGTATGTTTCAACGGTCGCACCACAACAGTCGCAAGTAAACATTACCTTATTGAAGTATTTTTCGGTTGAGTAGCAATGCTCACCAATAATCACGCAGTACAAATCACCAGGACGAAGTTTTCTGGAGTAGCGAAAGGAAATACTACTCCCATATTCGTCCTTTATAGTTTTCTTGAATTCTTCCCTACTTTCGCAAATAAGGCAATCCATTACAAGTTCATTGTTCTGAGATTTACTTATTGATGAGTAAAGACCAAATTCAAAATCCTTCTCAGAATTTTGTTTTGCAGTTTCAGGATCAGCTACTTCGTAGATCCGATATAGTATTTCTAGCATTTGGTTACCTCGTTTGACTCTATCTTGTAGAGAGGTATGAATTTGTAGCCAATCATCATACACAAGAACCATAATGAGCTATAATCTTCTGAGAAGTAGAGCAGCCACATCACAAATCCTAGTATAGATAATAAGTAGATAGTCCTGCAAACTATAGATGCAATTATGATTTTCAACACCAACACCCTCCAATCATTTAAAGATTTTGCCAATACTTCCGATCAATCACTAAGAAGCTGTCTTCGTCTGAGCATTTATTGACTCTGAGTATTTGAAGCTGACTCTTAGCAGATGTAGACGCTTTAAGGTACTTGTTGCACCCCTTACCCGGATCACAGCCGCGCATGTTACCCGTTATCACACAGTAATCGCAGCCATTTTTAGCTTGTGTCGGAGGATGAAATAAACAATCGTACCTCCGACATGTGCATCCCTTCCTAGAGCTTCTGTGTCTTGGCATATGTATCACCTGTAGTCAACGGAGGCAGGGCTCAAAGCATACTTTAAACATCTTATCAACCTCGATACTGTCTTGTTTGGATTATGCACCTTTGGATTGATGCACTTGGTGTAGTTTGCTTGCTTTGATAAGCCTTCCATATACAGCCCAATAGTGTGCATATCATCTCTAGTAATGCGGGCAGAACTACGATTTACTAAAGTAGGGAACCCTAATTCATCAAATTCTACCGTTAGTTTAATTTTTCTCTTGTTTGTCATCATCTACCATCCTTTCAAAATATCGGCAGCGATAACTATCGCTGCCGATTGATATCTATCTATAATAACGAAAGTATTTCTTACTTTGTCAATTTATTAAGGAGTAGAATTCAGATCTTAAATCAGAATCAGACTCAAACCTACCGCGTAGCGTAGCTGTTTTTGTTACTGCTTCTCGAGATTTGATCCCTCTAGCAGTCATGCATCCGTGTTTGCCTTGAATGACTACTATGATGTCATTTGTACCTAAGATCATAGATAAGATGTCTGCAATATCTGACCCAATCCTTTCTTGGAGCTGGAGTCGTTTACTCACCATATCTGAAATTCTAGCTAATTTACTTAGGCCGATAACCTTGCCGTTGGGAATATATCCGATAGCTACTGACATATCATACATCAGCATTATATGATGCTCGCAAAAACTGTGGATAGGGATGTTGCTTTCAACTACCAAATCTCCTGTTTTTACATCTTCAAAGCAAGTATCATACATTTCTGCAATCTCTCGATTAGAGTAAAGCATACCTTCAAATATTTCTGAGCACATTCTTGCTACTCTATCAGGAGTTTTCTTTAGACCTTCTCTGTCAGGGTCATCCCCTAACGCTTCTAAGAATTGTCTAGTTAGATCTTTAATCTTAAGTTCGTCGATAATTTTCATATTCTACACTCCTCTTGTGTTTGGATCCCATATCAGTTTGTGCAATTGAAGCTGAATTCTTACATTATCAAAATAAGGGCTTCTGTCGCATTCGCTGAGGATATAGTCTACAATTGTTTTAGGTTCAATTTCACCAAAAACAGGCGATACAAACACATTACAATTCAGTTCGTTGTCCCGTAACACCCTATACATTTGATCTAAATCTCGATCCGAACTTACAACAAATTTAATTACATCATTTGTCCTGAGCAATGATAAATTTGATGCTAACATTCTGTCGGACATATTAGACGACAACGATTTCCAATCCATTGTTATGATTAATTTATCCTTGGAATTGTTTAGGTCTAGATATGGAGAAATGTCAATGCTGCCGTTCGTCTCAATATTAACTTCATAATCATTATCAAGTAAACATTGGACCAATTCTAGAGTATCTTCATGAATTAGCGGCTCGCCTCCGGTGATAGTTACTCTATGGACCTGACCTGCCCTTACCATCTCCATAATTGTATTGAGTGACCAATCCTGATAAGACTTATGGCCCTCATTAGGTTTGCACGCATATGTAGAATCGCAGTAGCTGCAATTTAAATTGCAGCCAAACAATCGCACAAACATTGCAGGATAGCCTGCTCTAATACCTTCGCCTTCGATGCTTCTAAATATCTCACAGACTTTCATTTAGATCTACCTCCTCTTTATTTCTAAATGGGTACTCAAACCTCTGGACAACTTCTTTGATGTCTTCAGCATAGATCTTAGCATACGAACCGTCAGTTTCATAGAGTTTAATTGAATGCAGACCTTTGATGTCAATGGATAGATTTTCCCATATCCAAAGAACCATCATTTCAGCAGTAGGATATGGTATGTATTCATTGATGATTGAATGATCTAACGTATCAATGATGTTAGTTTGCACAGCATTTTTAAGCTTGCTGAAATCAATAACCATTCCGGTATTGCTAAGGACAGCATTCTTTACTTCAATTTCAAGATGATAAGTATGACCGTGGAATTGTTTGCATTTACCATCATGATAAGGCAGATAGTGAGCTGCGTCAAATTTAAATTTCTTGCAAACAGTAGCAGTGTAGATGTTCTTACTTTCGTAGCGTTTAGCACAATCCGAACATAATGGCATCATGTTTGTTAGCATCTTATTTGAAGCATCATTATCTACATAGTGAATATGAATAGAATCGTCATCCCAACTGAGTGACTTTCCACAGCATAAACATCTAGCTTCGGGATGGTAATACTGAGCTTTATCTACATGGGGATACTTAATGTTTACGCCATCTCTTACATCTTCACGATTCCACATATCTGTAATGATATCTTCAATCTTAATATCTAGATTAGATAATCCGGTAGGCGAATCTAATCTGGCCTGATAAGGGGTTAAATCGGACGGATTGCTTACAGCTGACGGTTTATCAGCTGTAAGTACATGGTAAGTATGGTGCATATCAATATATTGAGAGAAGTCAAATAACTTAGGTTTAGACATATCATTCACCCTCCTTGCTATCTAATGCTGGATCATGGACATGGTTAGCTGCAAATGCAGCTGCTCTATCTATACATGTGCCGCACTTGCCGCACGGTTTATCCCCTCCGGCATAGCAGCTCCAAGTAAGTTTGTACGGGACATTAAGGGTTAGTCCAGTCTTAACAACTTCGGCTTTGTTCATGTTAACTAAAGGAGCTACTACTCTTACTTTGCCATAAGTGCCAATGACGATTGCAGTATTCATAGCTGATGTGAATTCTTCGCTGCAATCTGCATATGCTCTACCTGCAGCGTCATCTGCATGTGCTCCCAAATAGATATCAACATCGTCGTCCGGATATATCGACTGTGCTAATGCAGCTACTGCAGATAGCATGAGTCCATTTCTGAACGGGACATATGTAGATACTTTACCTTCTCCGTTCTCTTTCATCTGATCTGCATAGCTCATCAGCGGAATATTTTCGGTGCTGTTCTTCATCAATGAGCAATTACTGTATTGAAGCACATTCGACAGGTCTAAAACATAATGCTTCAGGCCATAAAAATTTGCTACTTTTTCAGCACAATCTAATTCTTTATTGTGTTTCTGACCATAAAATACAGAAACGGTGCTGACATTTTCAGAACCTACCTCATTTACTGCAATGCCAATACAGGTAGTGCTGTCTACTCCGCCGCTCGATAAAACTAGTGCTTTCTTATTTTTCATTGTGTTTCTCCTTATCTGTCATATCTGACTGTTCTGCTACAAGAATCTCTCATGATATCAATTTTACGCTGACATTCAAGAGATTCGTATGATTTGTCACCTGCATAGTTGAAAAATGGATAGATAGAAATGCCGCCGCGAGGACTGAATATTCCTCTAACTTCAAGATACTTTGGATCCATAAGTGCTACAAGGTCTTTACCTATAGTATTTACAATATCTTCGTGAAAGTCGCCGGTATTTCTAAAGCTGAACAGGTACAACTTTAGAGATTTACTCTCTACCATCTTATCTCTCGGTATGTAGTTGATTACAACTTTGAAGAAATCGGGTTGTCCGGTTTTAGGGCAGAGACTTGTACCTTCATATCCGTCAAATGTAACTACATAGTCATTATTAGGATGCTTATTGACGAATGTTTCGAGCACTGACGGATTGTAAGTATCAAAATATTTTGTATTTTGATTGCCTAAAAGTGTAACTCCTTTTAGTTCGTCCTGTGTCCTTGGTTGATTATTCATGTTTATCTCCCTTTCTTTTTCTAGGGGCGGATTTAAAGTAATCCTCCGCCATTAATTCATATTTCTTAAGGTCGTAGTAGTTGTTATCATGTAGCTTAACTTCATTTTTCATCACACCTACAATACGACCATTGAACTTATCCATCAACTTGTCGTACTGAGATTCAATAGGATTACCGACCACAACTTCAAATGATACTTTATTGAAGTGAAATTTACTGAATATGTCATCAATTACTTTCAGAATGTCAGCTCCAAAGACGATAGAATTTTGAGAAAAGTTGATGATGCCGAAATCGCAGCAGTTATTTGTTTGCCGATTTATACTGTATTCAATAAATCCTACTACTTCAGTTTCAGCTGTGTCCTGGTTTGGAATAACAGATACAAACTGATTGTATTGCCAGTTATCAGAAGCAAGCGATAAATCTTCTCTATAGCAGTTAGTATTGTAATACTTGTATCTATCGTCGTACCAAGTATTTCGCATAAGTTTCTGAAGCTGATCAGAATAGTTCAAAGCTATATCAAGCATTAGATGTCACCTCACCTTTGTTGTCACCATATGAAAGTATGATTTATCATTTCACCATTATCTACAATGATGTCTTGGCCTGTCATACTTGTATTGATTATTGACATGAAATATATCCACTGAGCAATTTCTTCTGCAGATGCCCATTTGCGTAAAGGTGTTTCATCCATTATCTTAGCCCACTTATCTGCATCATCCATTACAGGACGATTGAGCTCTGTAATTACACCACCTGGAGATATGCTATTACATGTAGCTCCAAATTTTGCTACACGCTTAGCGACATTCTTGGTGTATGACAGCATTCCGCCTTTGCTTGCACAATACTCCGGAAATTCTGCACCATTATGAGCACTTACAGATGCTACATTCACAATAGATTCAATTGAGGGGCATACTCCGTATTTCTCTGTGCATGCAATCAGTGACTCTAGATTAGTCCTTATATCATGTCCGCTATTTTGAACACCGGCATTATTGATTAGAACATTGATGTCTGAAATGTCAGGAAGGTGCTCAATATCGTTTAAATCATATTGAATATGAACATAGTTATCACGATTGATAGTAGATGGCAGTATATCAATACCAATAACTGAATATCCTCGGATTGCAAACAGCCTAGCAGTAGCACATCCAATTCCGTGCGCTGAGCCAGTTACAAGTACTTTACCGCTTGGCATACTTAACATTTTACCTCCTTAATACAGTCTATGTAAGATTGACCTACTTTTTCTTTCTCCCATCTTTTTGCTACTTTGAAACCAATCGGGCTGAATATTACTTCGGACAGCAGCTCCATCAATGCTCCAGCTATGGAGCATGTTAAAACTTGCCACATAGACCACCCAAAGAATACATGACTGACTACAAGAGCAAATATGAGGTTATCGACAAGTTGCCCAATTGCAGTAGATACATATGATCTAATTGCAAATGCTCTAAATGTGTTAGATTTGCACATTCGACCTATTGCAGAATTAATCAACGCGTTAACTACTGATGCTACAGCAAATGCTAGCATAGAGCCAGATACAACATACCAAGCTCCTCCGATAGTGCTATCTATAGCTTGATTAGCAATCTCATCATTAAATGTATAGAAAGCTCCCCAATTGCTAGGTACTAAAGACACAAGCCAAAATATAATTGATGCTACGATGTTTACCCCTACAGCAAAGAGCGATATTTTGATAGCAGCTTTAGGGCCAAACCTCTTAGTCAACATGTCCATGCACAAGAAACTCAGCCATGATAGACAAAATCCGCAATCTAAGGCGAACCATCCTAAATTCAATAGTTCCTTGTTAGCAAATAAATTCATAAGTACTACAGACATAACAAAAAATGTCATCACAACACAAGGTACGTTTTTCAACAACATTTTATAGTCGTCTATCTCGTGTATGATGACATGTTTAAGTTTCATGAACATTATGTATTATCTCCTTTATTTGTTTGTTTTTCGAGAGGACGTCAGGATTTGTACATAACTCTCGTATTCATCTATATTTGAACAATATATCAATTATCTCACTGTGATATGATACACCTCCTTCGTCAGCATGTTAGAATAGTTTGATATATCGATGTTGTGCTATATATATATATAACGAATCATATCAATTAGAATAGAAATTCATATTCATGGAAATATTTACTTAGTTTTTTAACAAGTGTATTGTATATCTTATAGTAGATATCATCCATAGACTGTTCTGCTGCATCTACTGTAAAATATCCTACTGTGCATTCTTCGGGATCTAGAGAAATTAGATTGACCCGGATTTTATTTTGATAGGTAGTAACATTTATGTCGATGTTCATCTCATGGACATCATTATATTCCGAGCCTTTACCTGGTATTCTATCCCAGTAAGGCAGTTGATAGTATACTACAGTATATATGTCAAAACTATTAGAATGCACAACATAGCGATATGCTCCATCTATATGATTGTAGATGTATTTTGATATCTGTTTAGCCTTCAAACTGTTAGATATTTGTGACTGTTTGCATAGTATTTTCATCTCTATCACCTACGATTTTGACCATTTATTGTTGTTTGATTGCCACATCTGCCCATCTACCCACTTAGAGCCATTGTAGACTTTAACTGGCAATTCTTGAACCCACTTAGTACCATTGTATCTCCACACAGGTAATGCTTTCCATAACGCAGTGATTGTAGTATTCTTTTGGATGTTTTTCCAGGATTTATCCCACCCAGTTAACTGGTATCCTGCTTTTCTGCATCCAGGGCAGGTTGCTGAACTGCCCCGTGATACATTTTGAACTAATGGAATGTTATCTGTTTTTTGACCGCCGTTCAGGTTGAATGTAACAACATACTTAGTAGGTTCAGATGTTGCATATCTAGAACGAATTTGTAAGCATGGATACCCAGCAGCGTATCCTTGAGACCAACTCTTGACTCGAAATTGAATAGTTCCGCTCTTACCTGGAGGAATTATAAGCGGATCATTGAAGTAAAAATCGTACTCCTTTTCATCATCACGATCAAACCATATTTTAGTATTATCGTCATATGTGCCATCTGATGATAGTATGTTTCGTGTAGTTTGCGGAGCTATTTTGACAGTTGGCGATTTTGTTGATTTACTTCCATATTCGCATATAGCATACATCTGACATCCAGCACCATTTGCTTGAGCATATGAACTCCCTCCAACATTGAATGAAATACCGCCGGAATTGCCAGGAGTAAGTCTGAAAGTTATCCCTGATAGATATTGTGAATCTGAAGTAAGATTCTTAGCATAGCAAGTCCACCCTTGACCGCTCCAATACGAAGAGAAAAACCAGCTACCATCATAGTTATTTGAAAATTCAAAAGTAGCCATAATGAACAATTACCTTTCTCTGTAGTTATGACCATCCAAATCCAATGGAGCCTTTTGGAATGTCACTATCCTTAGGCTCACTAGTTGATAAATAAAGTCTCAGGCCATTTAGTTGTATATAATTTTTTGCAGATCTAACTGTTCCATCGTTTTTAAGTTCAAGTCTGGAAGTTCCCGCAACTTTATCCTGTACATCTTGAGCGCTTCGATGATTAGCGATGTATATGTTTCCGTTTTCTGTTATGCGGACAGCATAATCTTGGCTACCGTCATCATTTTGCTCGAAGTTGCAATTAACTCTGTTGAAACTCGGAGCGTTAGTAAGTTTAGCTGTTGAATTGCCTGTGCTGTCTACGGACAATGTAATAGCATAGTCACCTTGCCCCTGTTTGCTGATTTGAGCTATCAAGTTCCGTAACTCTGAACCTATTAAATCTATAGATTTATTCGTCGATAGTGCCTCTACAAGGTCATCCCAGTGTAAAGTCCTATTCTTAGGATCCGAAATGACTCCAGACTCGCCAGATAACTCGTACATGTTGTTATCACTATCAGCTATAGATAATGCTGCAGTTTGATGGTTTCCGCTTATCTGGATTACAGCTTGCGGACCGTCTGAATTTTGATATTCAGGTGGAATCGGTATTCTTGCTGTACTAGTGTAGTTACCTACATTTATGCTAGATGAGAAGTTTACACTTGATAAGATAGATATACCATCTGCAGGACTAACCTTGAGATCGTCAATTTTTGCGATATATTTATTAAGCTTAATTCCGTAGTATGTTGTCCCATTCTCAGTGAATGTTCTAAGCTGTTTTGTTTGAACATCATATACAAGATTTGTTTGAATCAAGTCATATAACGATAGATTTCGATAATCTGGATGAATCTTTGTATAGGTGTAAGTTTGATCATCGGAAATTTTTACTGTAAGCCCGTTTAAATCTTCTTCTGAGAATATGTCAGACAATTTTGTTCGCTGATATACTTGCTCCCAGCTTAAATTAGATGTATTTAGCGGTACGCTTCGGTTTGAATCTTGAATATGGTTAATATTAGGATACTTATTCAATAAGTATGAAGATACTGATGGATGGTTGGCAATCGATTCAGAATTCCACCAAGTTCCGAGGTACTTCTGATTCGTCAGATTAGGGGATGTAGAAAATGGTGGATTGATCCACGGTAATGATACGCCAGATGCGTCATACATCTTTTCTACATAATCTAGTCTGTGGTTTGAAATTCTGACAGGTATAAGCGTATACGTACTTATGTACTTGTCTTTGCTTGATGCAGGTCTGTTATACTGAAGTATATAGTAGTATTGTTTACCTAACTCCGGATCAGCGATCATACTTGAGCACATTGATGTATTGACACGACTGATGGCTTGACCTGTCGAGAAAGATAGATTTACAATCGCATTGAATAGTATACTGCCGTATGCGATTCCGCAATCCTGCCTAAATTTATCTGAAAACATTCCAGAAATTCTTCGTGAATATGAGATACCAAATCCAAGATAATTTTCGAGATCACCGGCATTATGTTGCTGGCAGAAATATCCTATCATAGGCTGTGAGCTAGACAGTACGCCATATATAGGTGCAGTATAAGTATCTGATACTGGTACGCTATGTCCTGATTGGTCAACTTGAGATACAACATAGCTAATGTCATCTCGAGTGAATCCATGGACTCCAGGATACGTAGATTCGGATTCTTTTACAAGCTCGCCGTTGTCACCATGAAATAGTTTCAATGTTCCAGGAGCATTAACATCTATAGGATTGAGTGCAGCTGGACCGGAACCTGTTATTTTTGCCCCATAAAGTGTAGGTGGCAGTATATCTGATCTCTGACAAATGGTTAGCAGCCCGCCATTTTCGTTATAGGTCGAGATAGCTGCAACATCTAAACCTATTTGAGCATCTGGATTATGTGCTGTGTAGTATGCTGAGGGGTCAGAACTGGCCATATCTACTATAGGGCTATCATTTACATACTTGTAGTTTGTATCGATGCTGTCAATCTTTCTTCGGAATGTTGTCTTTATATAAAGATTCGCAAACGAAGGTGGAATGGAAAATACAACTTTATTTGCCCAAGGATAGCATCCCGGGCCTAAGAAATCTCCATCTTGAGGTGAATTTGTTGCAGTAGACGTATCTGTGCCGCATACTCCTTGTATTACAGATCGCAATGTAAACCCGGTTAGCAACAAGAAGAATGGCGTTGTGATCTTATCTAGCAGAAATAAGCGTAACTTAGGATATGATTTGAGTTTAGGTTTAAAATCTTTTTTAGGGGGAGTTTTTGCGCTATCTGTCCAAGTACCGGGCTGAAGTATAAGTCCGTCGCATATGTTCATATAAGACTTCACTTCGAGGTGCTTTTGTGATGGCCAGCTAGAAATGTCAGAACTGCTGTAAGGTAGCGTTGTATTAGGTAGCGTCGTCCCGCTAGGCGAAGCAGTAGCTGTATTACTGATAAGCGGGCCATAATCATCGACTCTGTCAGCCCAAGGACTATTCTTAGAAATGACACCAGAACCATAAAAGTATGATCCAATGATAGTATTTGCTGCGCATAATCGCGTTGTAGCTGGGAAGTTGATATCTCTTATGTGCGGACCTGATATGTTATCAACATCTATCTTAACTAACATAGAAGAACCGGACGCGATTGTAGATGACAACCATTCTAACTCAGATGCTGGTTGATTAGTAGGGTCAACTGACAGTGAATGCTTTACATACGCTTCGTATGCACTGTACCCTACAACTCTGCCTTCGTTGTATAAGATCTTAGCCATTATACTATTCTCTCCAATCGTACAAGTATGTTAAGCTGGGGGGACATATATTAGAGAATTGAGGATCTAATATTGTGCCATTCCATGCAACACAATCTTGTGGCATGTAATTATCTGCGATATTTAATACATTGTCGTCGCAAGACGCTACTATCCCTCTGCCTCGAGTACTAGCTCCTGAGAATGTACAATGTGATACATTTAATGATGTCACGTTGTTAGCTACTATGCCTTTTGCAACATTATCAAGATTAATTGCGCAATTCTGTATAGTCCCGCATCCACCAGTGATTCGAACACTACAATCTGCCCCCGCAATGTCAGACAGCGATGATCCGTCGACAACCAGATGTGATACATTTGAAGCATCTATGATGTTAGATTTAGATGCATTATGCAAACCATGTACCGTGAGCCGAGATAGATTATTAGCATATATGAATATGCCACTCTCAATGTTTGCGTTTATTTGGCAATTTGAGAAATCTAGTATGATTGATTTGATTGTATCATTACTAGTTCTAGAAACCCTGATCGATGGATTATTAACGGTATGTGACAACTTTCCGTCAATTGAAAGCTTAGCTGTGTGAATGTCGCTATTCGATAGGTATCTGCTGATGATAGCATTTATGTTTGCTAGGTCGTCTGAACTGTTTGTGCAAGTATAGGTGTTATCTATCGTAGCCCACTGTCCACCCTTTTTCCCGTAGAATTTGCCGTCATTAGGTGCGTCAGACGCAAGTACAAATTTGGATCCGCTCCACGTATATATGCTATTTTCATAGACATATAGCTTGTTTGCAGTTCCTGAAGTTGGTAGATTATTCACAAACTCTATATTTGATGCTGTGTATCGAGTGTCATTCATATCATAGTAGTATCCTGATATGTCACTGAGGGCAATTATCTGCCCATTCACTACAGGAAGATCTGATAGTTTCTCCGATGTAGTAGAGATAAATTTAACATCCATTTCTGTTATCGCCTCCTATAGATATGGTAGTATACAAGGTAATGACCGCAATTCTATGCGGCCATTACTTCGTCAATATTTCATCAAGTTAAAATGTTCCCCATGTAAGTGCTGCAGCTTGTAATTCAGATTTAGTTGCATATGTTTCAGCGATGGCGTTACCAGAACCATCATTCACTGCAGAATCTACTGTGCCGGATACTTTACTTCCGTCGACACTCGTGCAGCTAATAGTGATGTTCTTAGATCCGTCAAAACTTGTTGCTGTACCGGTTACTGCACCAGATAACTGTATAGTTCTTGGAGTTTTAAGTTTAGCAGCGCTTGCAACAGATTTAGCCGAGTCAGCAGTATTGTCAACATTACTAAGTCCGACATCGGATTTAGTGATTGTTTTATTGACATACTTACTAGTCGAACTGTTGTATGCAATTACTTGACCGTTTGCCGGAGACGCTACGCTTACATCTTTTAAATCAGCTAAATTAGAAGCGCCGACAGGAATTGTAATTGCAGATCCGTTAAGCTTTACGCCATTGATAGTTGCATCAGTACTTACCTTTTTGCTCAATTCGGTAGACAGCTTAGTAGCAGTTACATAATTAGATAGATCAACATCAGTGTTTCCTATCTTTTCAAACTTGTTAGTTACCCAGATGTACTCGTCGTAGATATCGTTGTCCCCATGAGCGTGAGCAACAAGATAGATAACTCCCTTGGTGCCTGTCGTTGGTAGTTCTGAAACTACCTGGAATTCAAACTGAGTAATATCACCGATAGCATCATCGACATACTTCTTTGTGGCTGGGTTGCTATCGCTTGTAGGCGCTGTTACAGTAACTGCGCCTGTAAATGCTCCGCCAGATTTAGGCATAAAATTGCCGCCTTTGCTGACAGTCAATTTATATCCTGTGTCGTCAACAGATACGCCTGTAATAGCATTGCCTGTCCCTGATGTAGTTACAGACACTTTAGATTCGGCAGGAAGAGATATACTTATGTCCTTTCCTGCAGTTACAAATCCATTGTCGTTGACAGTTAATTTAGGTACAGTGAAACTCGAACCGAATTTCAGAGCTGTTTGCGTATTATTTCCGAATACTCCGCCAGTGACATCAGTAGGAAGAGCAGCTATCTGATCCCAAGAAGCGCCATCTTTGCTGTAATACAATGTGCGAAGAGTATCACTATCTTTGACGAATAGAGAATTAGGAGGCAAGAATTGCGACGGTAATTCTGAACCGTGACTCACTGGACGTGAGTATTCGATGTCGCCAACAAATAGCTGCTGAGTGTCTGTGGTGAAATATACGGTGTTTACATCTTTTGTTGCAATCTTCTTATAGTTTGCAAACAGGCCGTATTTAAATTGAATGATTGATTTTGAACTAGGCATGATTCATCCTCCTAAGATTGATTATTCTCATATTGAGGTCCAGGATATTATATCCTCAATACAATGTTTTACTGCCGATTCTGTTGCCACTGTCTTATCTGATGGCTGATTTTCAAGGACATTTGATCCTATTTTTATGGTGCTGTCTTTGATACTACCGTCTGCAGCCAAAGTAGCTATGTTGTTTTCAGTAGGGTTAGCTACTAACCCTATCTTATCGCTTACATCAACAGAGAAACCATTTTTAGCATCATATTTAAGCCTGTTTGCTGCAGACGGATCGATGGTTAATGTTGCGGATATCTTATTGTCATCTGATACTGCTACTTTGATGTTTGTAGAACTATTATCTGCTTGATATACATCTACTAATTCTGCTGCAGGAATCAATATTGGAGTTGATTCTCCTTGCAGTGTCAGCTCTATGTTATGAGTAGATGAATTATAAGTACCAGACTTAACAAATTTATCTTTAGGAATGTTTACTACTATAGGCTCTGACCCATAAACAGGTATTGTAAGTTTAAGCTCATCTGAATTGTATTCTGGGCTGTGTGCCACACCAGATAGTGTTGTAGATATTTCAGAGCCTAAAGTAATCTTACCTGTAGCGGAATCAAAGTTGATTTCAGATAGTGTTGCAGAAATTCCCTTTTTGATTAGCGAAATTGTTGCTAGTTTATTTCCATCGGCTTGAGCCCAGTTAGCACCATCTGTCAAGTATCCAGGACTAGCAACAAGCCAAGATTGATTATCTTGTGTAAGGTTAATTGCTAGCGAATTGCTGTCAATATATAGCTTACCTGGTATAGCATCGGCAATAGCAGGAACAGCCGTTACAGGAGCTATACAACTTGACATATCGACAGACCCCTTGAATATCTTAGACTGATCTGTTATGAAATATAGGGTGTCTGCCGAAGGCTGAGAGATGTTAGAGTAGTCAGCGTATGTTAAAGCATAGAAATTAACCTTATTGGTTGTCCCATACCATACGGTATCATTTTGGCTTGCAGATTCTGCCCAATTTGACAAACTAGCCGGATCAGTCCCTTTGTAAATCCAGATACTTTTTGTATCCTCTCTATATACCTGTTGCCCAGACGCTATGTCTGTAAGGCCGAGCATTTCGGATTCAGAGGATACAAATAACATCGGAGAATTATTTGATCCAATTTCTTTCAGGCTCTTATCTCCTTGAATGAGATATGTTTTTGTAGTTGTGCCGTCAAACACATATAGTTGCTGCCCAAGATAGTACTGAGATGCAGTAGACCCAAAATCTTGTGCAGTATTTGCAGCAGATACAGCCTCTTCGTAGCTGCCAAAATAGGCTCTAATATCTAGCGGAAAGGCACCATCCGGGTTGAAGGCATTTGACCAGCCTAATTTGCTCTTAATCTTATCATTGCTATACGGTGTAGCCATGTTTGTAACTTCCTATCATATGGTTATCTGATACTTAGTCCCTGTAGCTTGGGCAGTTGCTAGATCTTTAACATACACATTGTAGTTCTTACCATTACTTCCGCTAGCATCAAGCACAGATACAACGTTGAGAGCAAACGAATCTTTAATCTCAGATCCAAATTGTTCGTCCGATGTAATCGATGCAATTGATCCTACAGATGCTTCGTATGCGATAACTATTCGCATTGTCCCTGCCGGGATTGATAAGGTGTACTTTTGACCTTTTGCAACTTTCTTATTTGACTTATTAGTTAGCCCTCTAACTAATGCGGAGTTAACAGCATCTGATTTAGATGTAAGCGTACCGTAGAATCCTTGGCGATAACCTGTAACAGATGCAGATGCAGCAGATTTACCTGCATTGTCAGCCTTAATTTGGCCAGAGGGATAAGCCTCTCCTAAGAAGGTAGTAGGTACATTTCCTGCTGTATGACGAATCTTAGCAGTTATCTTGTAATTTGTCGAGTCAGTTACTGTGAATTGTGCAAATTTTCCAGTAGCAGTTGTGCTTGTATTGTTTAAGGTATCTGTTATTGCGTAGCTTGTAGGAGTAACTCCTGTAGGCTGTGGTCCGTCGGCGTTATCAGAATATTTACCTGCATTCAATGTAGCAGTATACTGCGGCACGAAAGATAGGCCAACTTCTTTAGCTCCTGCGTTTGCAAGTGTAATCTGTGCAGACGGCTGAATAGTTACAGGATTGCTATCCTTAGACAGCAACTTCTCGAATAGCTTTTGAACATCGGATATAGATTCAACTGATAACTTGTCACCCTTCTTAACATTACCGACATCGACGGTAGCTGTGATATTTCGAGCTAATGCTACCTGAGATGCATTTACAGCTTGCGGCACCAACTGAGACAAGTCAACATCTACAGGATCAGATTGACCACTAACACCGAGCGAAAGTATATGCGTTGTGCTGTCATAAGATGCGCTATTTAGAAATAAGTCATTTATAGTTATGTTCTTGCTTGTTCCGGATTTATCAGTAAAGGTTAAAATAGTGCTAGAATTATCAGCATTCCTCCGGGACGACACATCTACTATTGCCGATTTAAAGTCCTCTGATATCGATGATTGAATTGTTTGAATGGCATTATTGATAGTTTGCGTAGTAGCAATGTGAGCATCATCTGCTACTAGCGTTTGGTCGGATTTTACTAGCAGATCTCCAAACATGTTAATGTCATCTATACTGCCGTCGGGTATCTGCCCTGATATCTGCTTCATACTGGATCCATCTTTGACATAGATACTGACGCAGTTATTTGATGTTAGAACATATAACTTACCAGATTGAGCAGCTGCACTATCTGGCAACTCAGTAATAAATTCAACATCACTGCTAGCAATCAAAGCAGATCCCTTATACAATCTATGTGTGTCTTCAATGAAATACAATGCATCAGAATTTTTATTCTCAATGCTGTCAAACATAGATTGAGTTCCGTATTTGAATAATACATTACTCATGTTATATCACCTCTGATTAAATGTTAGATTATCTTAAGTTTTCCCACACAACCTGATGAAGATTTTCTACTTTATCTGATACCTGGCTTATTTCTTCAGATATCTGAGTTAATGATTCAGATACTTCAGATTTTGCAGAATATTTCTCATCAGCCTCAGATTCAGTAATGTAATCTTTGTGGTCAAAAGTTATATCTTCCCAAGACATAGACACTTGATCCCATATGTAGTACTTAGCTCCAGACTCTGTGTAGTTAACACGTACAATCTTACCCTGAGGGACTAATTCTCTGTTTAGATTGTTTCTTTCAGCTATCGTATCTACCGTGATGAATGCTCTATCTAGCTCCTCCTTGATTCGTGGAGGCATAGGCGGCATAGGCGGCATAGGCGGCTGTGGAGACATAGGTGGCGGGCAGTTACATTTGCACTGCGATTGTCCTGAAATAGCAGTTAGTGAACGTAAGTCATCATCATTTACCGGAATAACTGATGAGTCGCTCAACGATGTAAAATACCAGCCTAAACTCTGTTGATTCTGATAGGTGTACCAACCATAATGTAAGATCCACTTAGAATTTGGATATCTTGCTATCATTACAATTGCACCATCTGAAAGCTTCATACCGCTTTCCGGAACTGTAATATAATTCATACTGTTCACATCCTTAATTAACTTGTTTCCATATTTCAACTTATTATTCTTTGGCTACATCATATCATTCAATTCGGGCTCGCATGGTTGTCCAGGTTCAATGCAGTATATATCGTATAAATCAGTTTCCTGCAAAGGCTTAATTTGACCTGATGTGTTAAAAAAGTACCAGCCTAATGTACGTCTATTATTTCCCCAAGCATACCAACCGTAGCTAACAACCCACACATCTTGAGAAAATCTGCCTAACTTAACTTTACTGCCTATAGTTAGTCTGCCGGAATTATTAGGCAATTCTACATAATTACGCATAAAAATCTCACCTACTTCATGTAGAGCTTGTATGACGATATACAAGGTTCTGTAGGTGAGATATATGTGTGTGTATAAGTATTTAAATTTAATCAGTTAGATGCACATTGCTCGAATAGACTCCGTATATTTTTTAGCTTGAGCCAATCTAATCTTAATGCTGTCTTCTCTAGCTTCAAATATTTGATGTGCTTCATCTGCAACCTTCTTCATATCGGGATGGGGCGGGCCTGTTACACCCTTGCTGCGAATATCAAAGAAATGATACCACTGATATATAGGTGCAGTCATTACAACTTCTGTCTTAACTGCGTTAGGTAATACGCTTCGAGCTTGTTCAGGCTTCAGCCCAGAATCAAGTAGACGCATGTACGCAATTTCTGCGGCTGTTAGACTTTGGTGAAATATGTCTTTAGCATAGTTGTCCCAGCTATCAAAAGTTGAAGGAATTATGAATGTTATTTCATTATCAAACTTGGCTAGTGAGTAGTTACAATATCTTGTAGATTCTTGTGCGAAACTGCATCTATGTCTTACTAATTCATGTGACACTCCTCGGTCACAGATGAATTTGAAAGACCTTGAGCGGATAGTTGCCCAAATTTCGTATGGGTCACAATTCATGTATGTAGCTAATTCGCCTACAGCCATGATTAAATTAGATTCGCTTTCTATAAGATGAATATATCCACTTTGGTCAGGCTTTGTGTACTCGATAGTACTATCCTCCAGATACGATTCATACATTGAACGCAACAAATTGATCAAAGCTGTACCACTATATACAGGATTGTAGAGGTGCGATAGCGATACAGTAATCAAGTACATAGACTTGTAGTTGGTTTTATCTCCGTCATATCCGTAACTCCGAACATACGGTAGATATATTAACTCATCGACATTTATACCTACTACTTTAAATGTAACTTCACCGTGTTCAAGCATTGCAAAGTGCTTGTTTTTAATAAGCCTCTTAACAAAGCCCAGAGAAGATTGTTTATTTTTAGATTTCTCTGATTTGTAGCAAGTTCTGCCAGCCTTCTCAATTGTGTCTAATGGGTCATTTGTAGTGATTTCAAATACGCTTGGTTCAATTAATTTCATGTCATTCACCTATCCTCCATTGCTTTAATCTGCAAACAATTGTTTTTGTTAGAATCGTAATAATTATTCTTCACTTTCGTAGATAATTTTCTTGTTCTCAAACTTCTTGTATGCGTCAAGATACATTTCGTTCTTATAGCCGTTGTAGGTGCATTCGTAATACATATCATCATGTAATGTTGTCCTGATAAAGCATTTATGGTTTTGCAAAGTCTTACATGACCAGACTACAAAGATGTCAAAAACAGGTGTACCATCTGACTTATCTAAGTGGTTTAAAACATACTTGCGTACTTCTGAGATTGCAAACTCAATAAAATTTGCATTTGTCATGATTATCCCCTCTCTTTGCTTTCATAAAGTTGTTTTGCAAGTGCGTATCCTTCAAGTTCCCGCAACTTGTTTTCAATTCTCTTCATGCAGATTTCTGTACTGATTTTCTCATCATAATTTTCAGAGGAAACTGCTCCGCTTGCTTCAACTATAACAAATCCGTTTGGTAATCTACAGTCTACGATTGTTACCTTGTTGTAAACAGTTTCGACATTAATTTCTGATTTTCTGAGCAATTCATCAATCTGCTGTTGTGTAATAGCATTTTTCATGAGTATTCCTCGCTTTCTTTAAATGATTTTTTCTAAATGAATATAGCTATGATATATTTAAATTTCGTTGCCAAAACAATCCCAGCCGCTGAATTCTTTGCGAGCAAACAATTCTATCCTAGGTAGGTCCCCCATGAGTTTTACAATCAATTTTCGTATTATATCAGGTTTCTTGGAGTGATGTTGAACAGGAGTGTCTACAACGCTGCATATTCCCATATCCTGCCTAGGAAGACGCTTGCCTTTGGTAGCAATCAAGCATAGCTCAGGATTACTTCGAGTGTAATTGCCGATGCCTAGAAACCAGGACAGCGAATTCTTATTGTGCTTGACCCAATTGAATCCAATGGTCTTATATTCAAAGCCCCACGATTTAATAGTGTCAAGGCCTTCTTGTAATAAGGGAAACGTGACCCATATAAATAGTATACAATCATCTGCAGCTATGTTTGATATTGGGAGCGATTTAATATCATCTATAGACATTGTTTTGTAGTGATGTTCAGCACCGCCCGGAACACCTCTATCGTTGTATCGCCAAGGTGGGTCAGCGTAGATTATGTTATATTTGTTAGTAGTGTTAAAGATGTCGACTTTGATATGTATCACCTTATTCTGTTTGTAATCATATTATATAACGATGCCAAAAAAATTAACAGGTAGATTCTACTTTAGCGACCTACCTGCTAATTTTATTTAGTTGTTAGATTGCGCCGCAATCAATGATTTGAGTACTTCGGTCTGATATTCTTCCGGTACAGGGTGACCATATTTAATAGAGTACATGAAATTTGGCTCTGTTAAGCTATTAATGTAGTCACGCAAGCTATTGAAGTAGGTTGTATTATATATGATTATAGCTTCCATTTTTGCATTGAGTGTTGTTATTTCTTCCGGTGTATAGAATCTACAAGATTTACCATCTGGATGATATGGTAGATTGTCAGTCTGACCAGATTTGACTTTGAGCATAAGGGCTTGAATCATTAATTGATCTTCAGTCTTAAGCGAGTAATGATCAATATTTCCTTCTGCATCTTCAACATCGAAGCCTGCAACAATTGCTCTATGGCACTCGTCTGATAGTTGTGAAATATACTCTGCTTTTAGCTCCGGCAAATTAGACATTTGTGTTGGCGGGACAAATCTTTTACTGCCCCATTTGTCTAGCAATTGTTTAAAATCATCGGGGTACAATACCGATTGTAAATGTTTGATATTAGTATCCGAATTCATGTATGTGACGGTGAGCATCCCGTCATCTACTTTACACGAATTTGCTGATACTGATAGTAATGTTGAGTATGCCATACTAGATATTACCTCCTAATTTTCTATCTCAATAGAGAAATCTAATTCTTTCCATCTGTGCAGAACTCTTTCATAGTAGTCAGAATTCAAAGACTTTAGCAGGTCTAGCAACAGAGGTGCTTTGACATATTTTTCAAACGATAGCAGATGAGTCAATCCATTGACCTTTGTCATATCGTCTGAAACATTTATTACATACTCCGGATTACAGATGCTGTAGTAGTTGAACTGCTCACATAGTAGATCCACGCAATATGCTCCATTTCCCGCAGCTTTGATATCGCTGAGTAATTGCGGATTGTTAAGTGCTCGCATACAGCTGTAATATGCAGATATAAACATCTGTTTGAGCCTGAAGTCACTTACCTTAAGTATACCAGTGTTTGCAGAGTAGTTGCGGTCTCCTTTTAGATGGCTAAAGATATTCTTACCTTCATCAATAAGTTTTACATATGCTGATGTAGATTCTTGATGCGATGCAGCCACATTCATCTTGCTCAGTCTGTCAATAAGTCGACCATCATACAAGAATAGGTCATTGTCGATGATGCAACTGTCTAGCGGCTCATTCTGAAGCGCCATTATCTTTCCAGCTGCCCAAAACTCAGAATTGACACTGAATTTGTCAAATATATTGTAGCATCTGTCATATAGCAGACAATCTAGTAATTCTTGACCTCTGGTATCAGTATACAGCACTACCTCTTGTCCTAACGCCTTAAGGCACGCAAGCGACACTGCAGATAATAGTAGCGTCAGTTCATATTGATTGCTTATGTGCCATCTGATATCCTTCATAGGCTTAAACATAGGCTCAGTCCAAAGAACATGAGCAAATCGCTGCTGTTTACACCTCGACTGTTTGATTGTTACTTTATCTATTTCTCCAATTCTTCCGAAATTCGACTTCAGTAGCTTGATATCGATTTTCCGGATTTCCTGTGACTTAGATTTCGACATATCCGATGTATATACTATCTTCATAGCGTGATATCTCCTTCATTGATGATTCGGACTTTTTGATCGGTTTGAACGTAACTAGTAAGCCCTGAACCGAGTGTTGTAGTATAGGAATGAGGGCCAGAAAATCTGGAATAGCTGACAGCTAATAGATCATCGCCAAGAATCAATCGTCTCAAGTTGTCGTGCCTATGTCTGAGATCAAAGCATAATCTGGAAGTGGAATTTTTAACATCTATCAATGTTGAATAAGAATATATTGTATCACATTCCGTTCTGTTGAGTAAGTAGTTATCTTTGACAGATGAGGGAATGACAACAGAGCGATTGAAATCTGACGTTAAGTCTAACATGTTATCTACCTTTGAGCAGTATTTTATGTTTCCGCTTTCATCAATAGTAGCTGCAGCCAACGAGCCTGACCGTGTAGCATCTTCACTATCGACATACGATAAGATCAATATGGTTTTATCAGGGAGCTCATACATAGGTGCAACAGCAAATCCAGCATCACATGGTACAGGATTATCCAAGATCCAGGTATTTATCACTGACAGATTGTCACAAGACAGCGTTTCAATCTTAACGGTCTTACTGTCAAAGTCACAAGAGTATGCTATTATTGAATTAGACCGACCCTGTCGGAGAATGTCGCAGCTAGCATTATACTCATTGCGATGCTTTGTTGGCTGAGCAATTCGCTTTCTGACTGAATATATCTTATCCTGTGAGTAGTTCCAGCATACATATTGACATGCTTCTCCATTGAAGAATGTGAAACAGATAGAGTTATCTCCTTCGACAATGTTGGATACGGTAGAATATGATTTGCTTGCGTCAAATAGGAAATTTGCAAATTTGGTGACATTGGTGTACTCACCTGTAGCCAGGTCTAGTACTGCACAAACAGGATTTTTATTTCCTATGAAGACAAACGCTTTGTTATTTTTGCATCTTATGAAACTTGCGTATCGTGCTTCTATGCTTGTGAATCCGTTCTTAGTAGAATCGTCTATCACTACATTGTAGCATTGATATGTACCATCTGCATCGAAGCTGCTAACGATGATGTTCTCATTATGCGCAGCATACGGGTGAGACAGATAATACAGCTTGTTATCGTTGTCAGGATTAGTTGCGAAGCATCTAGGACCTACTAGAGTAAGAGGCCAGTACCCAGCAGGTGCGGTATCGTCACTCAAAGGAATTTCTTTACATATGCCAGCCTTGTAATATTTGACACGGGCGGCAGTGAGGTCAGGTATGCCGTATTGGCAGCCCGGTCTTAAATCGTCAGCATTATCATAGAATACAAATCCAAACAATCCGCCCTCTTTGGTAGCGAGGAGAGGGTCTCTATACATAGTTGGAACCGCATTGTAGTCCTCTGATGAGTTGTAACTAGTTACAAGATTGAATGGTCTGAATGCTGTTCTCTGATTGATCGAACCAGCGGAGCTGAAGTCAAATGTATTAGCTACGCCCCACTCTGAGCTATCGTCGATATTTGCAGTGTTCACACTGATGACGCCATAGTTATATTGAAAGTTATCTCCTTCAAGTTGTGTATCCTTAGCACTCATATACAGGTATCCAAAGTCGTCGCAACCTATGCAGTTACTATTCAGACGGTCGACCCAACCTACCGATATGTGCGGGTATCTATCGGGTATCATGCCCGCAAGATCAAATGATTTAATTTTAGTGAAATCATGAGATACCTGTGTAACAAGATTCGATTCAGTCAAATTGTATGTCATGATGTAATACATATCACCTGAATCAACTACGCCGGACATATTATGGTACACTATATCGCTAGGTAAAGGATGAATTGCTAATCCTGGTGTAGGATATAGGTATTGACCTACCTGCAGATCTCCAGAATTGAACTTATCCCAGAATTCACTCTCACTTAGCTTATACACCTTCATGAATCTATCCTCATCTATAGATCCGTCTGAAAATTGGGTGTCGCCTTTGTAGAGTTTCTGGCTATCTTCTGCAAAGTATAGAGAATTAGGATCTTTCTCTGCTAAGTGATCATATACTTCTTGAGTGGTAGATTTAAATTTAACTTGCTGATCTATGTTGTCATTCATTACTTTCACATCCTATCAAATTCATATTCTATCCTTGGTCAAGGCCTAGAGATTAAGTTGATAGTATATAAGGTGATTCACCTATCATATCGTACAACAATATCAACAGCATCAGCGGTAGAAATGCTGAATTCCTCATCGCAGTATCGAGTGATTTTAGCTATCTTCAAGTCCTTAATGTCGTCAGGAATATTAAATAACTGATCAATGATGATTAAAACTTGATCACTCTTAGCAGTTGTGTTGGCGTCGGCCCAAACTCTGCAATTTGTATTTGAAGATATAACTACATCTTCTAAGTCCTTCAATGTCAGGTTTGATAGCAGTTTAGTTCTACTACCTTGATATGCTATTTTATCCATATGGAGCTTGCCTGCGAGAATGCATACCACCGCCCACAAAACGCTCAAACATATGAAAACTACAAATAAGAATATAGATAAAGATTCGTTCACAGTTAATTCCTCCTTTCTTGATACGAATTAAGACATGTTTTGATTTCTTGCAGCCCGCAGAGCCCAAGTTTATTCAGCGACAGTAATTCCTCATCAGACATCTCCCGCAATTTGCTGATAGTTAGAATATCATAACATACCATTATTTTCATTACTGCGCTAGATAGATTCAAGTTATAGATAGAATCTTCGGGAATGCTGTCAACCTTTGAGTTTGGATACTTTATTTTTATTGCATCTATAATCTGCTCAATGTACTTATCGGATATGAAACTACCAAGTGTAGTATACAATTCTAATTTATTTAGGTTTTTCAAATCGGATATGTAATACTGTCCTTGGCATCTCGTTATTTTTCTGAAAACTGCCACCGGTATATTGAGTTGAGCTAACGAGTCCAGATTTTGCCATTTGTTATAGTCAGATCTCCATCTCGATACTTCTCTATAGTATTTATGAATTGTTGCCTCGCTCAACCCTAATCTACGTCCGATGTCCTTAAACTCCAGTTTACCTAACTTGTGCATCTTCCATATCAGGTTGCGTTGTTTAACATGATCTCGTATTGTATACTGGATTGCTGTCATATCGTATCACCTCATTTGTTTAAATACTTGGATCGGAATTCAGATTCAGTAATTTTTAGTATATTTAATTTGTCCGCTTTGACATTCTTGCTGGAATTAGAATTAGGATCATCTGTAATAAGAAATTTAGTACTAGATGATATCTCACCTACCTTATAGCCGTATCTAGATAGCTCTGTGACAAATGCAGCTCTAGGTACGCTCAATTTGCCTGTGATAGCTACTTTTATGGTTTTACCTGGGTCAGTATTAGTCGGTTCGCTCCAAACTATCATATCCGAAATATATTCTAACCGTCTGAATTTTGACTGATTTTCTTTAATTGCATTAGCATTAGCATAGCCAATTTGAGCAGCTAGATCGTCCCAAAAACTAGAAGACATCATATTTGGAGTCATGAGGCATCTAATACTATCTGGATACTTTGCAAACTTATCTGCAGTAATCTCTCCTAGCCTTGGAATGTTAAGTGCTAGTAATGCAGCTTTCAATGAAATCTGATAGCCGTTTCTTCCATACAGCTTATCAAACATCTGGACTATAAGTTTCTTATGCTTATCACCGGAACTTCGCTGTAGTCTACGCACAATTTCTGAATGTGTCTGAGACAGCATTATAGTGTCAATATCGAGATTATCTTCAAAAATGGCTGATAAATACTTAATTATTATACTATCACCGAGCCCGTCAATAGGAGCAATGTTTTTAATCCAGATCAATAGATCTTGTTTACTAGCATTACCGCAATCTTTGTTCGGGCATTTCAAATGAACGCCATCCCATATCAATGTTGACTCACAATCAGGACAAGTTTGAGGTAAATCGCACTTTGAAGGCAGCACGACTTTATTGATGTTAGGAATGATTTCGCCTCGTTTTTCGACTTCTACAATAGCACCAGGACCGATGCCCTTTTCCTGAATAAATTGAGCATTATATCCTGTGCAATAAGATACCTGTGTTCCGGATAGAAAAATAGGAGATAGCTTAACTTTAGGCATCAAATAGTGTGTTTTGGTCAAGTTCCATTCAACATCTAGTACCTCAGTATTTTTAGACTCCGCAGGAAATTTGAAAGCACATGATTCATAGTCAACTTTGTACCTCAGTGTAGTTGAAGACATTATACCGTCGTATTCCGGTGAAAAATCAGGCACCAGTGATATGTTTTGGGTCAGCACAATACCGTCGGCAGGAAACTCCCCATACCACTCATGTCTAAGTAGGTCCATTGTTGATTGAAAGTTTTCACACTTTACAAATATTTTGCTGTACGGTGCGACTGATTTAAAATTTTGCTTCAACCAATTTACGATGTGAGTCATATTGAGAAACTTAGAATGTATGAATTGGCTAGATGTGTCTAATCCTACAACAGTGTATACTATTATACTTAGTAGCTTCAAATCCGATTCTTCGAATTCTTTAGCATTGATTAGTCCTGCGGTAGTATTTCGAGCATTTTTAGCATCGTCATGATTCAGCTTATACTTTTCAAAATTTGCATGGGACATTAGTATCTCTCCGCGTACAGCTCCAGAAAACTGGATGTCGCTCATAGTGGAAGACAATGCTGGATCTATGATAATTACTTTCTTGGTAACATCAATACCAGTTACGCCGTCACCTCGAGTCAAGGCTTGTTTAAGCTGCCCGTCTTTGTAATACAATACAACTGATAGACCATCAAGTTTAAGAGATGCCTCAACGATAGTATTCAAGTATGATCGGTTCAACTCTTGCGCATTGTGACACTTGCTTAAACCTTCGACTTTACCGTACATGTGTACAGCTTTCTGCCCAGGTGTAGTATCGTTGTTGACATCATATCCCCATCCAGTAGCTGATAGTATCGAAGAATCTGGTTTAAGCGACCGGAGTTCGTTTACAAGACTATCAAATTCTTCATCAGATACTGGAGATGATCCATCTTGATAGTATTTCTGAGCATATTCTGTTATCATGGATTCTAGTTGTTTAATACGAAATATAGAATGGAATTTCATCTAGTTACCTCCTCTTATGTCGATACCATTATTAACGATTCTAGCAAGTATAGCCAAAAAAAAATGGCAGCCACATATCTACTGACATATGGCTGCTTATCTGTAGCAGGCTGTTGGTTTGAATACTGGGGACTATTCTTTGGTAAATGACGCGCCTGCTGGTGGTGCAACAGGGACTCGAACCCTGACTGGTTGAATTTTAAGTCCAATGCCTCTGCCTATTGGGCTATTGCACCATATTTAGTGAGGTGACATCTAAGGATATTATCTCGCCACATGTTTTACCCTCACCTGTGTTTACAATCTACTCATAAACACCTTGTGACCATAGATTTTTGGTAGATAACAAGATAGTAGATATCTTCTTCTACCTCCTTACACTAAACGACTAAACGAGATGATTACTCGAAATAGTCGATATGATTTAGATTGCAGAACTGCTACTGCGTTCTCCTATACAGTAGCAGCGTCCGTCGACTATTACCTGCCTAATGATAATATCTGCAAAAGAATTAAGGAGTTATGCCATAAGCAGAGTTGCCTGCTTGACAAAAAAAATGAGCATTGCAATTAAGAATAATTGCTGGTGCTTATGACAGGACTTGAACCTGCACTCTTTACAGAACAAGAACCTAAATCTTGCGTGTCTGCCAATTCCACCACATAAGCATACTTAAAAGTGTAGGGATAGCCTAACCCTACATCAAGCAGGAAAATACCAAGAATTTTTCTGCTCATTGTTTAAGCATCCCGACCAGTCTCTTGGTAACTGCGGCTAAGGCTTCCTTTTCGTTATATCCCGCTAGTAGAAACCATCAATTTTTCTTCCAAGGCAGATAACTCTAGTACTGCACTAACTTCTGGATACACGTTCAAGCAAGTATCACTTACCAAGTTTAACGACATTGACAAGTCGGCTAGATTAAATAAGGAATTTTAATCTATACCCCATGTATGAGAAGGGCAATGACCTGGCTGTTTTTACTCTATAGGTTTCAGCCTAACTATTAGAGTAAGGAATCTCATCTTTCTGAGGCGTCACATTGCCCTCTGGAGCAGATGAGGAGAATTGAACTCCCACTATCAGTTTGGAAGACTGATGTACTGACCATTATACTACATATGCATATAAGATAAAAAGATTTACTTAGATTTTAATTATACAAGCAGCTTGTGCTACCGTTACACTAATTACTATAGATTATCTGAGTCGAACAGATCTAAGCCGCTGCGGTATGCCATATAGGATTTGAACCTATGACCAATCGGTTATAAGCCGATAGCTCTTACCAGCTGAGCTAATGACACATATAGTATAGATATCTTACACAATTAATAACGAAACAAGCTTATCATTATAGAAAACTATTGAGATATTTTCTAGTTACAGATTGTATTAGAAGTATTAGCTCTCCGGTGCTTGATTATTCCAACCTTCTGATCACATAAGTATAGGTACCTGTAGCTTATGACTCTTTCAGCTAGTTCATCTCTTTGCAAAGACGCGTAAAATATCTCAATAGTGGAGCAGATGATGAGTGTCGAACTCACGCTACTAACTTGGGAAGTTAGGGTTCTACCGTTAAACTACATCTGCATAGCTAATAATGATTAAGTAAGAAAGCAGTTCGAATCTGCTGTCATTCAATTAGTGCTTAAACTAGTATGCCTAATGAGCGTCTTACTTAATCAACTTGCGTATTTTGGGCGGGTCAGCAAGTTAGACCCTACCCTTGAATCTTATTGAATTTCATCGAGCTCGCCTCCGAGTCTTTAAACTACTTGTCGAAATAAACCTATCTTCAACCCTTTGGTGCGCCAACAAGGACTCGAACCTTGGATCGACCGGTTATGAGCCGGTAGCTCTAACCAACTGAGCTATTAGCGCGTATCTAATTGTGTTACATCTATAATAACGAATCTTATCAGCGGATTGTAGTGAAAGGACCACCTCTGCTAACATCTTTCCTGGTTGCTAGCAGAGGCATAAACAAAAAAGGCATTTCTATTACACTTAATATAACGATTTATTGCTATCCGAATACTCATTGAATAGCGATATACACATGTCCCTGGACACTTCATCCAACTCCAAGATGTCTGTATCTGAATTGTTAGACTGGATGAAATCATATATGAAATCGTCTCTAAAGCCTATACTGTCAGCATCTTTAGGTGTGCATCCATAGTAAACAGTTTTAATGTTAGCCCATATAATTGCACTTAAGCACATAGGGCATGGATATCCTGTAGCATAGAGAGTGCATCCGGACAAATCATAAGTATTCAGCTGGTTACATGCTTTACGAATTGCATTCATTTCTGCATGTGCAGTAGGGTCATTGTCCTGTAATACTGTATTAGACGCAATACATATAACATTGCCGTCTTTATCAACGATTGCAGCACCAAATGGGCCGCCTATATCTTTACGCATTGTTTTCCGAGCTTCTGCAACTGCTAAGCCCATTATTTCCTGATGTGTGATAATTAGTCCCCCTGTGTATGTTGTAGTGTAGTAGACATTGCTTTTAGCTCTGATAAGGTTACTTTAGAATGTCTGAAGACGCATCTCCCTTTGGGCAGTTTATCAAGCTTTGAACTTGTAAATAAACTGATATGTAACTAACCTAAATCAGTATCAACGAATCTAGGTTAGTCAGAAAGGAATGCCAGCTTATCACCGGTGGCTGAGCAGGCGGGGTTCGAACCCACGAATGACGGAGTCAAAGTCCGTTGCCTTACCGCTTGGCTACTGCTCAATATCTCAACTTAATCTGTTGTCAGCAGATTAAGTTGAATTTTTTCTACATATACAATAACGAACTTACAATTATAAGTTTGAACTAGACAACTTATTCAATATGTCAACCATATCAGGTAGATATTTTGATCTAAGTTGATGAAGCTCTTTGTTATAACTGAATCTGAGCTTCTCAAATTCTGAAATAAGTTCGTCTTTCTGAGAAGCTTCTCCCTTATGTTTAACGATAACCTTGAGCATTTTCTCTAAATCTGGCATCAATGCTACATTATACATGCTTTCACCTCTACTTATGAGATTTATCAATCAGCTGATAGCGAATTGATATGTATTTGCACATAAGTTAAAACGATTTACTTGCGACGACGTTTGTTTGATGCAGGACGACGTTTACTTGGTGTGGTAGGGCGCAATATAGATTTAGTCTTATCTGCATAAGCCTTGTTGCTGTCAGCGATCATATCATCTAGTGATTTATGATGCTGTGCATTAGGTTTATCGTTGCGGCTTGAATGCTTAAGTGACAGCTCTACAAGATGCTTGTTACCAGATATACCGGTTGCTAAACGCTTATCGCCTACATTCAAGATATCCGATATATCAGAGATAAATTTATCGGATAGATTAGATATATGAATAAACTGTGTACATCCATCATCTAGTTTAACGATGACACCATATTTGAGTATCTTGATAACTTCAATTTCATATTTCTGGCCAATTTTCAACTCCATAGATTACATGTATCCTTTCATACTGAAATAATATTTATGCGATTATCGTCTGGTATACAAGGTTTTACACCTGCAGCGATAAATTGAATTCCGCATTCCTTAGATAACTTGCACAGCCCATCAAACATACTTTCAGCATTGGTATCATCAAGATGATCAATCAAATCATCTATCAAAATGACTTTAATCTCACTATCGCAACAAGATACAATCGTAGACATCAATGCTACGGTGTATAGACATTTCTCGCCGCTAGATAACAAATCAAACGATAGATATCTTCCATCTCGATTTATACCAAATGAGAAGCTGTTAGCTTCAGATGAAATGTAGAACTGAGCCTTAACCGACGGATCGTTCAAGATTAAACTGAGACATTGTGTCAGTTTGTCTGCAATGCTCTCAAACGGCTTCTTCATTATATCAGTCTGAAGATTATTTGCATCTGTTATTTTGACCCACTTAGATAGAATAGCTACATTTTGCTGAACTTTAGCTACTTCTGCAGATAATTTATTAATCAGCTGAGAATATTGCTGATTAGCTTTCAATTTTGCTGCATACTCGTTCAACTGTTTCTGTTCTGCAAGCAATTCAGCTATATCAACTGGATCACCCTCAACACTGACTTGAGATAGCTGCATTGTAAGTGCATCTCTTTCGATATACTGATTTTGTATGCGTTTATACTCATTCTGCGCAATTAAAATTTGACCACAAATATCATTGTATTCAGAATTACGTTTGTTTATTTCTGAAGATAGATTAGATCGTTCGTCTGTTAATTGATCTATTTCTGATTTGATGTCATTGATCATGTTTGCTACACTAGCGCACTCGGAATTTGTAAATGGGCAAACAGACCCACCGGATACCATCTTCTGTCTAGGCAGTAAGTTAGTATCTATGTCCCTTAGTTTAGCTTTCATTGTAGCTATATCGTTGCACATGTCTGCTGATTGCTGATCTAATTGAGATATAATAGATGCTAATTCGGCATATCTAGGATCATCTGAAGAGGTTGAATACTGCAAATGATCATAATCTTTCAGGTTGTCTTCAAGTTTGCTACGCTGGTAAATCGATTGATTAGTTTTATTTCCTTCAAGTATTTTCTTTTCAATCTGAGCAAGCCTGGTCTGCACATCGTCTAATGACAGCTCAGCCAATTCACTATCATCGTAATAATATAGCGATTGGATTGTATTCTGCAATCGCTGTAATTCTGATTTAGTACCAGACAGCTCTGATTTAAAATATGCATTGGCCTGACGTACCTGATCTAACCCCGATACGCTCCAGCTATCAATAGTTTTGAGAGTATCTGGTAATAGACATTCATCAAGTAGTTTCGTTCCATTTAGGCAATTTACTAAGGTTTCAGACCAGTTAACATCGCTCTGACTGCTAGGCAGAAACTCAATGAACCAATCCTTTAACTTATTGCTGCTTAAACCTAAAAAATCGCTGAAATTGAAGATTGGTAGTTCTAATTTAGCGATAGCGCCTTCGAGGTCAAACGTCTTAGGGCTGACATCTAATGTAGATGTGCATTTATTGATTGTACCTGCCCAAGTTCGTGATATATTCACAGTATTTCCGCAATCGTCAATAGTCAAATTCACGGATAATGCATGCCCATTGCAATGCTTGAATATACTAGACTTACTAGATTTACTGAATCCTGGAATATATCCTAGCAAAGCAAGCTGTATTGCTTGGAGCACCGTCGATTTTCCAGCGCCGTTAGGTCCGACTAAGTAGTTGACATCATCCAGAAGATAGCGGCATTGCGAAACTTTGTGCATCCCTTGTATGTCTATCTTTGTTAATTTCATGATATCCTCCTTGTTGTATTAATTTATGATAATTGTATCATATGTGATATAACGAATCATTTGATCCTTGTCCAGCGTCTGCGCTTACCTTTAAATGATAGTATATACTTATACTCTCCTACTACGAAATTATCAGATGTTCGAGAGGTTTCGTCAAAATGCCGTTGCAAGATATGAGTTAGTAGATTTTCCCTATCCGAAGATTTCCGATGATATCTATCAGGAAACACTGAAGTATTAGGATATAAATCAAACTCCAGTCGAGAATCGTCGTCTACTTTAGGGGATATGACCATGCGATATGTCAACTGTCGACATTCTTGTCGGCTCGATAGATGCTGAGCAACTAGATTAAGTAATTTTGTTGTGTTGGTTGCAGAGATATTCATCTTGTGCCTCCTTCTGTAAATGTTTAAAGACAGTTAACCTTGATTTTGCTCTTGTAGCACCAACATAGTACAGGTTAAGATTTTCTTCGTAATCAAGGCGGAATCTTTTGCTGTCTACACCTACAAGGTATACATTATCATACTCTAGCCCTTTAGACGAATGAACAGTACCTACATACACTGAGCTATCATTATTGGCTTCAATTTGATTTTTGATCCAGCACACCGCATCTTTCAGAGTCTTAAGTTCTGCAATTTGAGAATTTTCAATAGAGTTATCAAAGATGTCAGATAGGTCAAGGCTTTCAATGATAGCATTCACCCTGTCCAGCTTGGTTAGCTCTTTACGTGTTAGATTTTTCCGGATATTCATCACTGTATCCATGTTACGACGAAGCCTGAAATTCTTGTCGTAGAAATCGTTTCGCAAAATAGCTAAGCGTGCATCAATTTTCTCGGTATCGCTGTACCTATTTTCTGATTCATTTATGATACATAATCTACAATATTCAGCGTATTCGTCGGATCTCAGGTAAGTACTCAGCCAATCTGTAAGTGTAGTGTTATTGCAGATAGAGTCCAAGATGTTCATTACTTCTCCGCTAGGTTTACTTATCTTGCACTTAATTCCACAATCAGACAGATAGTCTACTATATCAGAGCACTCCTGGTTTGTTCGAGCTAATATAGCAGTCGTACCTTGGCTACTGTGCAGATAAGACACAATCTTAGAGAGGATCTTAGGATTGATAGTATCTGAGAAGTATTTATAGGCAACACAAATTTCGTTGACCTGAACTCCGCTCCTCGGCGAATGGAGATTTATCCTATATTCAGACTCGTCAGGCTCAAAGATACGGTTAGCATAATCGCATATCTGTTCAGTAGATCTATAATTTTCAGACAATTTCACTATTGTCCAACTTTCATCTTCAGATAGTCGTTTGATTATAGAGCTATCTGCATTTCTGAACCCATATATCGCTTGCGATGCATCTCCTACATAAAAATGGTTTGCGGATTCAAATGCACTTACAAACTTGAACTGCTTCGGGTCGGTATCTTGAAATTCATCTACAAAGATGTACTTATACTTATTTAAGTAATCTTTAATTTTGTCATCATGACTGCTAAACATTTCGCAAATACTTGATAACAATGAATCAAATGTAATAACATTTTCAGCCTGTAATGTCTTTTTGAGAGCTTTGTTATATACAGATAGTTTGAATTCGTCGTCTTTACTTAATACGCTAGGCTCCTCAAACAAGATGCTGTTAGATAGCTGTATGCCTGTAGCATTGCGCACATTTATTTTGATCTGCTTGAGCTGAGTGTCATTTATCACTTTCGGAATCTGAGTATATCCTAAAGCCATCCTTATTACTTTATCAGTTGAAATAACATAGTAGCAAAAACTGTGAAAGGTTCGAAATTCCGGTGATCGTTTGCATTTACAGTTTTTTCTGTACCTCTGTTTCATCTCTAACGCTGCGGCATTGGTGAATGTGAGGACTAAAATAGAGTCTGGATCAACTCCCGACTCTACTAAGCGTATTATACGCTTAATCATACAATAAGTCTTACCTGTACCAGCGCCAGCAAGGCATAATATTCGAGATGCATCTGAATATACAGCTGCTGCCTGTCCAGTGTTTAATTCGGGCATAATTTATATCACTCCTCAATGTATTTCTGCATTGTATATCTGTTACGGATGCGCTTGTTATGAGATTTACAGTATTTAATGTAGCGACGACTACCTTTCTTGTTAGGATACGGATCAGCTAGTATCATTACTACTTTACATACTCCGTACAACAATGCAACGATAGTATCCGGAAGTCTTACAACTACACGCGATACTTTGTCTGATAATATTACTCCTGCCATTGAAACAGCAAATACTGCAATAAGTACTAGACATCCTTGTATCCAGTTATCTCTAGCAGCATCAATAGATGACAAACATACAACTGATATAGTAGCAGTAATAGCGAAGATGCCTTTAAGTAGTTTACCAATTACTTTCATAATTTATGTCCCCCAGATATAAAAAATAAGATATGTAGATACTCAATGTGTCTACATATCTTATAACGAATTATTGAATTTTGTCAAGTGTTGTGCATATAATACTTGACTGCTGATTATCTATCCGCACTGTAGCATCGTCTGTATATACATCCTCAAAGTAATCTTGATTACCGTCCGCATCTTCAAAATAATCTCGAGCGCAAGTAACTCCGGAAATTGCATAGTATATCTCTATTTCGCATACTACATGATATTTGCCTGGAATGTCGGGCACTATATCTTCTAGCATACTATCTACAGCTTCAACAATATCCTCCGGGCTTGCTAGAAATATGTTATACTTATCTGTGTGCCAAAATCCACGATCATCTGCACTATTTCTAGCCCAAGTATATTGTAGATCTTGATACTCCCATGAACCTGAATCATCTACTGTTAGTATATCGTCTAACTTAAGGGATATCATTTGAGAAAGATCATCAAGATATGTTGATTTGTCTTCTTTAGGCTCAAATGAATCGTATGGATTTTTGATATGATTGTACATGAAAATAGCCTCCGTTACTACTGATTCTATCAATAATAACGAAAGCTATATATCTAAGATCATTGATTGTTATAAGCTACTATCAATTTGCCTTCATGTATGCTTGTCCGTCATTGCACGCTCTAATTCGTCAATATCGTCCATACTGATCCATTCAGGTTTTTCGTCATCAGAGAACGAGTTATACAAATCTCGCATCAATCTTATCTGGTCATTGACATCACCTGCCCACAAGAATTTAGGATCTCTGTAGTCTAAGAAGTAGTTGCAATCCTGTTGCATTCTACCAAGCATCTGATATCTAAATTTTGCATCGTTTGCTAGCAGATCTTCGGAAGTCCTATCAATATCCTCGGATGATGTTATGTCTGTAGACGATGTTATCTCCTCATTCATATGAATGTATGCTTCAATGATGCCGGGTTCAACGGGCTCAAAGTAAGTATTAGTGTCGTATTTTTGTACAACCGGATCAAGAAATTCACATAACTCAGACAGCTCGTCGTAGTTAAGTTCTGCCCTCACTTCTGCCTTGATCATGTTTTGGTCCTCAGTTACCTCGACTACCGAATATTCATCAACTTCCTCGGGTGAGAAACCAAAAGGCAGTTCCGTCATCACTTCATACAATTTTTCATTGAGTTCTGACTGAATCTGTTGTAAACTGTTCAAATCGATTGCACTGTTGACGGATTTAGGTGATAATATTAATTTAAACCCGTCAGCCTTAAGTAATCTTTCGCTCGGCGCAGAACCTAATAACCTGCATTTGACGTAGGGCTCCGGAATGATAGCGTTCAACTCTTTCTCCGCCTTATCGAAGCTACTAGTGTTGTATTCAAAATAAACCTTATGAATTTGGTTATCCGGTGTAACATATTTGCCCATCCACAAACTAGCAGCGTTTATCGCAGTTGCACTGTTAACAGACTTTATAGTTGGTGAATCAATTGCAGAACTCAATATAGAATCAGTCGACAGAAGAGATAGTTTTCCAGCTAAGTATCTTTTGTCGTCTTCAGGAGCTGCTATCCATAGAGTAGAATCATCCATCAATTCAACTCGATAACCTGTCTGTTTAGATAGTTCAGTAACGTCCTCAATTTCAAAATTCTTACCGTTTATGTCCCTTACAACATAGTAATGAACATCTTCATAGTTTCGTTCCCCATCTATACAGAAATCAAATGTATTGGTGAAGTTAGTATGCTTACTGTTGCATACAATTTTTCTTAATATTTTCATTGTGTAACCCTTCCTAACTAGTTCGTTTATAAACAGTTAATAGATTAACTGTTATGAGCAATAATCAACTTCCCTTTACGTTCAGCATCTGGAAAAACTTGTTGAACCTCTTCAAGATAGTCTGCAGTTTTTCTGTTAAGCTGATAACCTGATTTAGTAGGCCCCTCTTTCCTATCTCCGCGACCTTCGTATACTGTGATGTATACAGGTGCACCTGACTTTGTAAGCTTAGATACGTTTTTAAGTACTGCTAGACGAGCTTCAGGTTCTTTAATAACATTCAAAACATTGGAACATGTAGCAGTGTCAGCTCCTCCAGCGTTTCTAATGGTCTTAACAACTTCTCTGTTATGTGCCTTAGTACGATTATAGGGGTCATACACAAGGTTAATAACATCATACTCCGATAGATAATCTGCTACATTATCAAATTTACCTCCACCCATATCTAGATTGATTGTACCTGGTTGAAATGATACCATCTTAAATAGGGCTGGTAGTTTTGTAGAATTGATAGACGTATTTTCAGATGTGAACTCTTGATTTATTTCCTGTATGTCATCTAGATGCTGGTCTTCGTATTGGCTCAGCTCTTCGTCTTGATCAGACTGTTGTGCACTATAAACAGAGTCAGATCTGTCAAACCAAGAATTAATATCCTCAGATAAGAAATGTTTATGATAATCGATAACCTCTGGATCACTCAATAAATCCTCTACCTGAGAAATCAATATTTCCTGATCTTCTCGATCATATCCTAAAGTAGCGCCTAAATATTCTAGTAACCAAATACGTCTAGATCGCTTGTCAAACATATCTTCTTGTAAGTCATCTCGCATTGTTTGTACAATGTCGAACACTTCATCATCAAATTCATTATCATTTGATTTAGATGCATTAATTACTTTTCTTAGTATTTTCATTATGTAACTCCTCCTTTAATTTCTTAGCTTTCTGGTAGCAGGAATAGGAACAGCACTGATTAGTTTGCCCCTTGTATTTAACTTTATAAATATGATCAGGACGCTTGATGAATTTATTGCCGCACATTGCACATACTGTATACTTGAACGGGTCATACATTTTAATACACCTCTTGACGCCTAGGTTTGTCCATCAATTATGAATAATGAGGGGCTCTACAGCACGATTCAAATCTGCTAGATTCTCTGCTACAGCATATAGCACAGCCTCGCACCACTCTTCGTTTTCAACATCCATATCGTCAGAAGTACCGTAGTATGATCTATCGATATGTTTATTTGATCTGTAGTAATCAACTACGCCTTTACTTAAATTAGCCCATGCATAATCAGCGTCATCATATGGGTGTATCTCAGATACTTGGGCTTTGAATTGGCGAAGCATGGACACAGGATCAGCTGTAGGTCCGTTATCAATATCATTAGAGTGAACAGAGAATCTTTTGTTGCCTAGTTTAAATGTATCGTATAAATTTAAGTCTACATTTGCACTTGATTTAATTACCTTTTTCACGGTGCGTTCCCTCCTTAATCACTTATTTTCTCTACGACCCACTTTAAATATTGATCTGATTCTTTCTCGCATAACGGGCAAGTGCCGGATATCTTATCGACTTTTTGGTCTGACTTGATTACCGCTGATATGAAGATTCCGTGGCACCTGTCGCACTCTGCAATATAGTGGTCGTCTATGTTGTTGTCCATTTCAATATTAGGGTCATCAGGTTCAATCTCGTCAACTGTATCTTGGATGTCTTCGATATTGTCCTGAATGTTATCTAAAGTAGTTCCAAGACCTTCGTCTTCTTCTAGCAAATTATCGTCAAAATACGAGTCATCATCTGCTGCAAAGATGCGGCGCTTTTTAGATCTGCTTTTAGATGATTTTATAATATTCATATCCGTTATCCTCCAATATTAAGTATAATATTTATCATTTGCATAAAAGGTTCTGTACCAGATTTAATAACGAATTAACCATAACAAAAGGCTAGAAATTATCTAGCCTTCAATATGAATAATATTTTAAATATTAGTAAATTTGACTTCCGGATAAACGCTGAATAATTTATTTTTGGTAAGATCTGATATTCGGCTACATCCGGTATCATAGTACTTATGCAATTTTTCTGCAGTTATGAATTTTCTGCCTGTTTGAAGACACGCTACAGCTGTAGTAGCTGTGCCTGCAAATGGATCAAATACAATATCATCAGCATTTGAATGTTTGCATACAAGCTGTTTGAAAAGCTCAATAGGTTTCTGTGTAGGGTGATTTCCTATTCGTTCCTTACCATGTAGAATCGGAAATTCATATACACCTACATCGTATTCTGAATGAAAAGTAGGTTTACCGCCCTTGACCATTGTAACAAAATACTCTCTAGAATTAGTAAGATAATTCAGTTTAGAATTAAGCGGTACAGGGTTAGTTTTCTGCCATACGCATAGACGATGTTGATTGAAATGTGACGAAGCTTCTTTCAAGCGAGTAATTTTCCAGATATCATAGAAACAAATAACAGTTCCTGATGGTTTCAATATTCTATATAACTCATCAAACAACTTAGGCAAGTCTAAAGGCGATTTGTCCCACTCACCGAAATCTAATTCAGGTCGTTTCATATATCCTTTATCACCGGGCTTGCCCCAACATCCTCCTGGCATACCATCATTCTTTTGCGATATCTCATAAGGAGGATCTGTTAGGACTAGATCAATACTGTTATTTGGGATATTTTTCAATACATCAAAACAATCTCCAAGTATATGTCTAGATATGAAGTTATCATCTATCTGAATCATAGTAGATATAACCCCCCCCCCTGTAATTAGTAATTAGTAATAGATAATCTATCCGCAAACTGGAGCATCTGCACAAGTGGATATCGTTCATTAGCACAATGCAATTCATTCATCTCATTAGGAGCTACATTATACTCTCCCATATGCCAGCGAATTGCTAAACACTCCTCCAGCGACAGTCTTAAGTACTGTTGCACTAAATGTAACGACGCAGCTCCATGCCCTAAAGGAACAGGTGGATCTGTACGTCTATACGCATCTACCTTCTCCCACGCTCCTGTCTTTTCATTCTTAACATTCCGCTGATATCCTTCATATAATCCGATTTTGCACCAGTCGTGGACAAGTGCAGCAAGCACAGCTGTATCATATGGAACTCTGCTGAATTTGGTCACTTTATGAAGGTCAATTATTTCATTGACGACAGTTAAAGTGTGATTAAGCAGTCCTCCTGGGTATGACTCGTGATAGATAGTCGAAGCAGGGTCTTGATAAAATGAAGTTTTGTGAAGTCTTGACAATATTTTTAGAGCTTTATCTGCTGCATCGTCTATGTTCGAGGCTGGATTATTTCTCCGCACTCTGCAGAGCATACATCCTGCGAATAGTGCGTCGTACCACTCTTGCTTCTCTTCAGAGGACATACTGCTTAAGATTGGCTTTACGCCGATTAAATACTCGGGTCGTGATACTTTGAAATTAGTGAAATCAGATTTAATCCGGTGGATATCTAATGTTTCGGATTGACGGTCATCTAGTGTTTCAGATTGACCGTTATCGCAGAGTTGGACTTTATCAGAAGATGCTATACCGATAACTTGATTAGTTCTTTCGTCGAACGCCCATTCACGATTACTCCCTGATTTATCATTTTCAGTGACAATCCACTCATGATCTGACAGCCTAGTGAACCAATATTCAAACTGGCTATCCGGCATCAGTGTATGACCTAATTTATCTGCCATATTATATACCTCCTTAAGTTTCTTGGCGTAAATTATAACGATTAGTTATTGCCCCTCTTTCAATTTCTCGCGTATGATCTTCTTCAAATTTCTTATCGTCTTACTCACAGCACCTTGCGTACAATGATACTTAGCTGCATATGATTTCTGAGTATGATGTGTATTTGAATACAGCATATGCTGCAAGTACTCATGTGCAATATCATTTGCAAGTGCAGTTGAGAAGATGTCGCTATGTAGCATATCTCTCAATATGTCGAACGCAGACGCTGCAGATATGTTATCTGGTCTATCGGCAATTGATGTGTCAGGTAGTAAAGATTCCCACATCATAGTATCTTCACTATCCGCTGTGTCAACCTTGAACCAATCCTGTAAATAGTTTACATCATAATAGCACTCTATGAATTCATCTGATGTAAGATTTAGATCGTCCATTATTGTAGCAGGTGCAGCATCTGGATTGTTTGCTATGTACATCGCAACTTTTTTCTTGTTGGTTATTCTGCGTCTAGGATATTTAATGACCGGGAGATATAAGTACTTATAGTTATACAAGTAGCCTAGTATATACTGAGAAGCATAGGTAGAAAATTTGATCTTTCTACTGCTATCGTATCTACTCGCAGCTAGTACCAGCCCTACGCAACCTTCTTGATAGTAGTCGGAATAATCCTGGCTAGTAGGCGAAATATGTATGTACTTATTTATAAGATAAGGAACTAAGTTAAGATTATCTAGTACTAGTTTATCGTCCACAGCTATCTCCATTTCGTTTGCTGGTGTATGTATAGTAAGCTTTCATAGCGGACTTCTTTGATGTATAGTCGTATTTTTTCATCCAGTCCTGTAAAGACATACTATGTTTATCTCTCAAGAATTCGTCAATCCTTTCAGATGTCCAATAACCGCAAGGCTTTCTCTTGTTTGACGATTTTCTTGGCACTGCATTAGTAGATGAAGGTGAACTAGTTGAGCTTTCTGTAGATAACTGAGCGGGGCTGGAATTTTCGCCTTCATTGCTGTTGATAAGCCCCATTCTGAGCTTTGCATTATTGTCTGACAAACTAGATATGCTCGATTTCAGATCTAGCACCGTAGCATCATGATATCGAGCCATCTTACTGTATATTTTCTGCAATTCGCAAGCAACATCGGCAATAACAGTTTCATCAGTTGATGTATCGTGAAGAGAATTTGACTTGATAACTGATAAGTCTTCTAAGATAGTATAAATCTTATCTATCTTAGTTTCTACTTCAGTTGCAGGAGTGCCTACAGCAATTGCATGAGCCTTTTCAACTTGAGCAAGGATTGAGTCAGATACAGTACACACATATCTTCTAAGGTCTGATTTAGATACTGTCTGTATCTGGTTGCACAAAACTACATTTGTCTCTCCGTGTATGTTCTTGAAAGGCACATTAACAGAATATCCACCCTTAGTCGAATTGCTTGTGATCATTAGCGCAATAATTGACTCAGAACTTTCGTTACCCTTGTCGTTTGAGAAAATAAGAATTGGTCTGTCAGATCGTTGAACGCCAGGTTTGAACTTAGTTAGATCGCTATCGGCATACATCCATATCTGACCTCGTTTGTATCGGCAAGTATCCATCATTGTCTCTATCATCCTTTCAAACTGTTTAAGATTACATGTGTTATAACGAAATATAAAAATAGCGCCTACCATCTCTGATAGGCGCTACAGTATTAGGAGATAACGATATGATAGATCATCACGATTAGTTATTGTTAGTCAGCTGTTTGCCAATCTGATTGACACCTGTCGCAGCAAATCCAGATGCAGCACCAACTGCTGCTGCAGTAATAGGATCGCCAGCAGGAAAATCTGGCATACCTAAATAGAATCCTAATAGCCCTAGGCATACACCAATTACACCGCAGATCACCGGAATCCATTTACTGTCAAGATTACTTACTTTAACCATAGCACCAACTGCATATGCTAGTACAGTTATTGCTAGTACAGTTGCAATACCAAAATCCATGCGATACTACCTCCTTAGTAGTTTATTCATTAAATAAATAAGGTTGAGTAAGTTGATTCATGTTTAATAATCTTCCTCGTCTTCCTCGTCTTCGTCGTAAGGCGATCCATATTCCTCATCTAGCATATCGCCGTAGCTTTCAAAATAACTACCACCGGTACGAGCAAGTTCGTCATACGCATCACGATTAAGATCATTTATCACGACGTACTGGTCGAACACGTCAACATATGCATCTTCGCACTGCATATTATGCAGCCAAGACTCTACTTCCCATTGAATATCTCTGCTACTGATATCGTCACAATCTAGATGCGCTTGCACAGAATCAGAAAATGCGATATCTAATTCATATTTAGGCTCCAAGTCTTTGATGTCAGATATGTCTGTACATCGATAATCACCATCATTAGGAGTATCAAACAGCTGAGGATTGTCCATGAGAGTATCTATAACAATACCTGACATTTCTTCGAGAGCTCGAGTATATTCCGAACCAGTAGCTTGTTTATTAGCCGTAGTTAGGACTATATCAATTATAGGGTCGCCAATCTCGTTGCAAAGATACTGAGCAGCATCGGCACAAGTCTCTAGACCGTATCCTTCATAAAAAACATCGCCATCATTGAAATCTCTATACAGTAGGCGCATCATTGCCCTTACAAGCTCTCCGGCTTGACTATCTGCAGGACCGCTAGATGGTACAAGCAATTCAAATGCTGTCTGGATCGGGTCATCACTGTTCTGGATGTCATTGATAACATTTGCATACTTAGTTCGCAGATCCTGTATCTCCCTTTCTTGAGCTTCTGCAGCTTGTCGCTCTTTATCTTGCTGCCTCAAGTTGTTTACGTGTCGACCTAAATCAAACCCGTCAGAATCGTATAGTCCTTCTTGAGGAATAGTAACATCAAAGTCAGCGGTTATACGTTTAGAATTGATTCTCATCAATATTCACCTCAGTTATTTTATTATGATTTCCCAAATACAATTTCAGGAGCAAAGTCACCCTCATAATCTAGATAAGTTTTTCTAGGATTAGATAGTGTATTTATCTCTATAAAAGGTATAGTCCATTTGTCTAACTTATCTATGTTGAGCGATTTTTTACCTGCATCCATAAGATTTGATATATCGCGAATGTCTAGAATAAATGCCCTCTTATGGCTTGCAAACAGTACAATGATCACACCAAACACATTATTAATCTTAGATTTAGACATGAGGCCGCTGAATTGATTGTCGGTAATCATTGAGAAGTCAAATCTAGATTCCCAAGTAGCTTTGCTCTCAATGTAATACATGTATGGCGACTTAAAAAGAGTGAAGTCGCAGATATTTTTACTTCCGTACCACCCTGTCATCTGATCAGGTATCCGATCAAACGAATATCCATATTCGGGTCTGTCAAGCCATGCGGTTATTTTAGATTCGGCTTTCTTCCCAAGCCCGTCATTCATCTAAGACGCCTCCTTATTGTGCAGGGTTACATATGATTAGTCGTCTTCAAGCCCATTGTAGTTTTCAAACCATTCATATGCTACTTTCTCTGAATCTGTAACGAAATCAGCAAAATCTTCATCTGGTTCATATAAATCATCATCGCCGAACATGCAAATGTAGTTGCCGGTATCAGTATTTAGATATAGCGTATAGTCTGTGTAGAATCCATCGCTGTCAGGTACTTGTTTAGATTCAAGATACAGGTATGGGCTATCATCGTCCAGCTCCATAGCACTTGCAATGTTTGATGCTTCTTCATGATAGTTACTTTCAACATTCTCTGCTAGAAAAGATGTTAAAATGTATCTTATTGCTTCGGCTTTAAGCATATTGTTGCTCTTAGCATATTCTTCAAGCCGGGTATTTAGTTCGTCATCAACTCTAACTCTTATGTCATAGTTAAGATTTGCACTCGGTCTTCCTAATTTTGAATTGTTTGTTTTTCTGATATGTGCCATTATAATTCTACCTCTTTCTTTCTTACTTGTAATATTCATCTAACGCAGCTTCAGCAAGCTGAGATGCGTCTGAATCCAAATCATCCCATACACCGTCAATGTCTGCAATGGGCTGGATGAAGATTGCACTAGTATCTTCGTCAGGATCTATTTCGATTGTTATGAAATCGTCATCCAGCGAAACATTATTATTGAAACCTTGATCATTTAGTTTCGACTTGATCTCTTCTGCAAGTGCTTCGATGTAATCTGAATCTGCAAACGACGAGGTAAGTAGTTCAATTTCATCTTTATTTACATACTCAAAGTCAGGACCGTCAGAATAGTCCCATTGAACTCCATAAGTATCATCATCCATAATATCTTCAATTGTTCCTACATTGTACGGATTAGCATATGCTTGGCGGACTCTATCTCCGATATGAAAATGTGTATCATTTACATCTGATCTGCTAGTGACGCTGCTCGTGATACTATCTATATTTGCTTCTTTAATTTCATATTCATTCAATTCCTTGGTAGTCATAGGTCGACTGAATTGAAAGTATGTCCCGTTAGGCGTATCTTTGATATCTCCTACGTCGCCGCCTCCAGGAATGGAGCCGGGCTGAACTCCATGACGAGTGAAGTACCAGTACATGTTACCGTCGGCATTATTAGCTGCGTTTACAACATATTTCATTTTTTACTTACCTACCTTATCTGCAATCTCATTGATGCATCTATCGAGATCATCTTGCAAAGACTGACCGATAGATATACTTTCATTCATAGCTGAATTTCCTGATCGGCTTAATTTATCAAGACCGTCAACTATGTAGTCAAAATCAGCTTTAAGATTGTCTATCATGTCCTTAAGTCTGTCGTCAATGTCAGTTGCACCAACTATTCGTATTTTCATATCATTGTACCTCCAAAATTTTTATGGGAGCATCCACTATATCTATGAAATTCTTCTCTTAGAGATGCTATCTTCAATTTTCATCATTTATTAGGGTAATACACAGTATTCTTACCATGTAACCCATACTCTTTAGTTCTAGTATTATCCTGTTTCTTAGCATCACTTAATGCTTCATCTATTTCATCAGGAGAATATATAGGCCCAGAATTATATACAATACTTAAAGCAACATCATGTGTACCACGTTTACTATTGTAGATGTTTTCCCAAACACCGTTCTCTTTTACAAATCTTCGTTTTTCGTGGTATGTGTCACTATAACCACCTCGACTAGTCCACCCAGAACATGAATTTTTTACAACCCGGTAAAATTCTGAACCATCTGGGGCACTTTCTAATATAGCTTCTACTTCAACTACTCGGTCTTTCCTAGAAATAGAATAGTCATGTGCTATAGAATTGATTTCTGATATGAAATCTGTAACAGACGAATTGCTTCTAATATATCGCTTCAATTTTGATACACCTCAATTATTTAAACTCTGTAATCATCCATGATCATATCGAATAATTCAGGGTTATTCTGAATATCAAGTTTATTATCTACAATGTACTTAGATATGAGCTGCTTGTTATAGAGTATTGAATGAACTCTATCATCTATTGTTCCTCGACTTAGCAGAGTATATATATTAACGGATTTAGTTGTTCCAATACGATGAACACGATCTTCAGCTTGCTGTTTATCTGTCGGTGTCCAAGGCTCATCATAAAATACAATGTTGTTAGCAGCTGTCAATGTATGAGTTGTACCTAGTGCTCCTATTGTGCCTAGCATAACAGTATACTTAGGATTAGTTTGAAATACTCTTTTGTGCTGCTGCCGGACATCTTCAGCCATTGTACCTGTAAAGCAGCATACATTGTATCTCTGCGACACAAACTTATATAAGGTCCTCAACGGTTCGACCCAGTTAGAAAACACCACTACTTTCTCATTACGTTCACTAATTTCATTTAATACTTCAAGTAGTGCTTGTAATTTTGCATTGCATTTCAAGTAGTTTGAATCTACTTTAAGACTATCGTCTACTAGTTCAGGAGATCCATTAACTTGCCGAAGCTTAAGAAACTGGGCAAGGGGGTTCATACTCGTAACTATTTGCGACTTATCGCTATTAATTTGATTTGCAACTGAGCGAGATAGTCTGAGCTGGTAGGGCGTATTATCAACATATCGTATGCATTCAATCTTAGGAGGCAGATCCAGTGTATCAGATTTAAGCCTACGAAGCATATTAGATTGAAGCATACTTTTCAAATACGGAATGTTTTTGTATCCTACAATATCCTTATCGTCAAATCCGCCGTATATACAGAACTGCTTACACCACATGTAATAATTTGAGTATGAATGCCCGTCTACTAACTTTAATGGGACAAATACATCAGTTGGCTTATTAACAATAGGTGTGCCTGTAATCGGTATCCATTCGCAGCATTTGCCAGTTTTAGATTTGATTGCAAGAATTTGCTTACCCTGAATAGAAGACGGTGACGCATTCTTATGAATCTCATCTAATGCAATCATATTGATATACTTAGACTGCACTAACTGAATGAGCTTCTGTGCAATAGGAAATAATTTACCTACACGGTATCGAATTGCCTCGATATTCAATATTAGAAAATACGGCAATTCTGGCATAGATTCATCTCCATACATGTGTCCAGATTCTAGATCCTTAAGTTTGTCTGCACTGCTACCGTTGTAGTTAATACGCTTCTTATCTCTACGAAATCTGCTGCCCAATATATATGGTGTATATTCACCAGACGTATGTTCGGAGATATCGTCCTGCCAATTGTATTTACTGCTGTTTATGCAGCAGATGATGAGGCAGTGATTGTAATGTCGATGCTCACGATTGTATATAGCAATGTTACACAGTTCTATGGTCTTACCTAAGCCCTGCTCGTCAGCTAGGATGAATCCGCTGTTCAGCCCGTGATTGTATCTATTAAGGGCAAATCGCATTGCGTCTAATTGATGGCTATATGGTTTGCTGCCTTGTTTAACTCTGAAATTAACATCAGAGATGTCAACATCGGGAATTATAGTAGGGTCTATTTGCTCGTTCACATTTATTTTTTCTGATGACAGTATTTGAATCTGATTAGCATACTTAGAATGCTGAAATTGACGGATTAGCCATCCTAACTTATCTCTATCAATTGACCAAAATTTTTCTTCGCTGTGCCAACAATATGACGGCACTGATTTAATGATAGCGATTACTTCTGGATCATATCTGAACCTGATCTCATATATAGGTCCGTTCTCTTTTATCTGAATCATTGATTACTCCTCAAATACCTTCTTAAATGTATATCCACTTCGAGGTCTACCTGTCTTTATGCTGTCGCTGACTTGAGCCGGATCAATTCCTAAATCTCGAGCAGCAGCAGATTGAGTAGGATATTCAACCCCATTATCAACACAAAGTATGAAGCACTTACTGACTTTATGGCTGTTTGATGATACATTAGTGCCGGTATGCAGTACTGCATTCACCTTATTTTTAATATCATTTTTACCTACAGCCCTGCCATTCAACTTGAACCGGTAGCCAGCTTGATACATCTTGTCTAAGTTTTCGTAAGGAATACATTCAGGACTTTCTGTAATCATTCCACCCATATCATTAGGTTTGTACACTTCAAATACAATGCTGCACATAACTGCATCTCCTTATAATACTGTTATACTGTTCACATATATTAACGAAATTGGCTAGGCCTCTGATGCAATAGATAAAAATTAAATGCCGAAACCTAATTAGTTTCGGCATTATAATGATGAAAGCTAGAGACAATGAATATGTTAAATAAGCGTTAAGAATTTTCTATGATATCTACCTTACCTAAGTATTCTACATTGTGAATATGTGCGCCTTCCAGATCAAGATTCAATTTGTTGTGCAACAAATCTAAAAGCTCAGATTCAGAAAGAGATCCGCAGGATTTAATGATAGCTGTCTTTGCTGTAAAGAATTTTGGCGAATCATATGTAACTATGATAACGCACGGAATTGCATTATTTGTCATAAGTATACCTCCTTATACTTAATCATTTATGACACTTACATTAACGATTTCGAGTTACCTACTTATCGCATGTTAGCAAGATATTGAGGTTGAATTTCAAAATCATGTATGATTGATCATTCGGCATCTACTTCGTCATAAGCTGCTAGAAACACAGAAGGATTGCAAGGATAGAATTCGCCGTCAACACCCTTGATGATGTAATCTTCTTCTTGAGCATACAGTTTCCCTTCAAGTGTCTCAATCACTAGCAGTGAGGTCATATCGTCAGGATATACTTTAGGGCAGAAAGCCATTACTTCTGTAAGATTATCGCCAGTCCATTGAATAGCTTCTATTTCGACAGGCTTCTTCCTATATTTCATTTGTACAGTCCCTCCACTCTACACTAGTTATTTCATCAATATTCATTTTTATACTCCTAACATGTTAAATTTCATAAGTTCTTGAGAACCTACATAGCTAATAACGAAGGAAGATAAATAAACAGCTAAAGTAAAGACCCTTATAGAATTAACTACAAGGGCCTAGATTATAATTATTTAGATAATGTGAGCTGGAATCTATCTATTTTAATTCCTTTGTATCCTGCATATCCATCTTGGCCATTCGTCTTTTCATTATCATATTGCCAAGGATAGTAAGATCTATTAGTAGGTGATACACGGTACTTAGCTTTGTAGTATCCATACTTCTTAGCAACATCGGCTGGAGTATTGTAGTATACTTCAATTGCCTGGATAGGTTTTCCGTTACCTGCGTAACCATTGTTATAATCCTTTGTATTATATCCTGTTACATATGGTAGCCACTTACCGCCTACCATTACACGATACTTACAGCTACCGCTAGTAAACTTGATTGCAACATCAGTAATGGCTTTACCTGTTAAACCTGCGTAGTCTTCTAGATTGGTAACTTCTGGGAGCCATCTACCATTAGCCCTAACTTTATACTTTGCTTTGGGAACAGATACACTACTAGTATTATCTTTCTTAGGAGTATTATCTTTCTTAGGAGTACTAGTATTAGATGAGCTGGTAGTAGCCCCATCATACTTTATACGACAGCAGCAAGAAATGTTGCTCTTGTTACGGATCTTGACCTGGAAATCGTCGCACTCTTTGCCGCCATTATTGCATCCAATAGTTGTAATAGTGTCTTTTCCAACACCGATGCATAACTCGACATGATCTAGAGTTTTATATCCTTCTTTGGTCATAGGAGCATAATAACTTGTAGTTTCTTTACTCCATGAGAGCACAACCATATCTCCTGACTTTACTTGAGACGGCTTATATAACTGCCCTGCTTTGTAGAAATTGACTGCAAGCACTCCGCAATTAGCAGTCTTGCCTCCTGGAATACGATCCAATGCCCCAGCTTTATTCATTAGATACATTTGACCCGCACAGCAACAAGCAGCATTATCATCATTAACCTTAGTAGAGAATGTGCCGTACCACTTCATTACATCACATGCATTAGGGTCGGAATCATTACCTACAAGGGATTTAGCTACAGAGATAACATCATTTACAGTTACCCTTTTGCTACTAGTAGATAGAATACTTCTGTTGAAAATTACATTAGTATCTAATCTACCGCTGTATCCATTTAGCTTGCCATCAGATGAATTCTGCCAGATGTCGCATTGTAATTGGTTAGTACTGTTATACTGAGCAAGCCATATACTATACTTAGATTTAAGCTTACTGTAATCTAGATAGTTATTAAACCAATTTAGATTAGCGTATACACCTGGAGTATACCCTCCTGCTTTGATAGCGTCGCAAAATGCAATAGCAATCTTTGTAAGCGTGGATTTTCCGAGTTTAGTTTGAGATGGATCCTCCATGTCGAAGTAGATAGGCAGATCAAAAGATTTGCCTTTAATGCATGATAGACACGCTTTAGCTTCTTTCTTAGCATCCTCAACTGAATCTGCATAAGAATACCAATAAGATCCTATTTTCAAGCCTGCAGCTTTTGCACCAGCGTAGTGAGTTTCAAACTGCGTATCTTTTTGACTTACTTCTCGCCCGTAGCCAGATCTAATGATGATAGCCTCTATTCCGCTGTTCTTAATTTTCTTGTAATCAATGCCGGTTTGCCAGCAGCTGACATCAATGCATGTAACTTTACTCATGTAATAACACCACCTAATATTATTTATCTGCAACGCTCAGAAGGGCTGATATCTGATCGGCTACTGATTGAATATTTTCAATATCAGCATCATCAAACATCGTACTTTTCTTTGCTGTTACATATCCAATAGATTTACCTTTAGAGGTCTTAAGCATTACGCATAGTGATTTGGTTGCACCTTGCTGCTCCAGTATGTCATGCATAGCGCCTCCCATAGGAATTGAAGTATCTGAAGTATCAAAGATACAATATGGTTTGTCCTGCAATGTAAGAAAAAATTGAGTGAATAGCGATGTTGATATACGATCAATCATGTGGCCCATAGCTCGCTGACCAAATTGATATGATTCGTATGTGCAAGTCATGTATTTAAATGGTAGATACGCTACGGACATTACTGAGTTAGAGAATTCGATAACTTCTATTCTATCGCAGCTACTATCGTTAAGATAATTATCGAGTAGTGTCTGGATATGGATTCCGATGTCAGCACGAATATCTAGCAGCTTGTCATGATCTTTTGACCTAACTTTATTCTCCCAAACTCTAAGAATAATATTAGATACTCTGAATATTATGTATAAAAACAGACCGGCAATAACTACAAGCGCACCGACATCTGCTATTAATCTTACAATAGTCCCAAACTCGTTCACAAACTACACCCCTATTTAAATTTAATCAATTTTTTATAAATAGACCATAAGCTGTAGTATGTGCCTTGGCTCCATAGTTTATATCGCAGCCAATCATCTAACCAGATAGCAAATGGGCTGATTACAAACCACAATATACCATACTGCAAGCATATCTGGCCGTATACATTAAACAAATACTTGCTATAGTCCCAGATATTTAGATGAAGCCATAAATTCAATATTACCCCAGAAATAAATTCTATTGCGAGTACAATGAATGTGCTGATGACGCATTCATCAAATACTCGCATTTTTTGAAATGCTTTAATTTGGTTGATACTTCCAATGCATACGCCGCATAATCCGCCTATTGGCAGCATAGCTATGTTAGCCCAACCCCCCGAAGGGATATGCCATATTCCTTCCAAAGTATAGTACAATGTCCCAATTATCAGCCAAAGTGCTATGACTCTAAGAACTGCTTTATATTTCATTTATTGTCACCCGTATCGTTTAACATGACTTGCAGTAGCGCATTCATCCTATCTTCGATTGCTTCAGGAATTTCGGAATCCCATGATATTGCGCCAATCTCATCTACTTGATCATCTGAGTAAGATTTAAGCAACTCTTCTAGTGCATCAGATTTAAATCTGCATCTGAGAATATGTTCGCTGGATAGCTTGTACAACACTAGAAATTGAGCCGCTGTGTAAATCATATGCGAAACTCGAGAATCATCTCTCCATGTAACTTCAGTTGCACCGGAGTTTATCATACCTACCAGGTCACGCATATCAGTCTGATTTTTCTCAGATAAGGTATAGTGCAGAGTTCCCAGTGGCTGACCTGTGCTATCGCATAGCCCTAAATCAGCATCTATTCCTTCTATTATCTTAGATCTGCAAATAGCCTTGATTTGCTGCTGCTTGTCACTCCTGATCTTATCAATAGCGATAGCCTGAGCTGGCTGCGGATCTGGTACAGTAGGAACATCTCCCCATTCCGGAAGAATAACCTCGTCCCATAAGGTTGTTTCACTTAGAGCTGACTGGACTTTAGATCTTCCACTAGGGCAATTATAGTATGTAATAGTGAAATTATCTTGATCTGGATACACAATCACAACATAATCAGCTGAAATGCTAACAATATTCATCATAATCACCGCCTATGTTTTATTTGTAATGTAGTCTAATGTGCAATCAAAGTGAATATCTTCCTCAGACACAACAGATTGTAAATTGTGAATGAGCGCACTGGCTAACGGTGCACCAGATATATCATTAAGCACGAAGCTTGATTTTCCCTGAAATGGAGTGATAGTCCATAGATTACAATATCCGCCGGTGTATTGAGTAGATACAAATTCACTATTACTTGAAATAGCAATACCACACCCTCCGAAAGTAGTTGCACCATCTGAAGACTCGAATACTGGATATGGCAATCCTGAAAATTCTATAGTGCCGCCACTAACTGAGCCCGGAGATGTAGATTTTAGAGTCATAACCCATTCGCAGTGAACATGCCTGTCGCATTTAGTGTAACTTCCTCCGCCGAATTCAAATTGGGCAAAGTTAGATGGCACACCCGTAGTTGGCCGCCACAGTCCGCTTAAGATTCTGTTATCGTTGCGAGTCGAATAATAAGTATACCACATTGTCCATGTTTTGCCATTATAGATTCGATAGAAGACACATCCAGTAGTCTTTGTTGTATTTGCAGATACTAGCTCTTGGTAGTAATATCCGTTAGAGATTCGCTTAACTGTTAATCCAAATCCGTCTACATTATCTGGTAGATTTGTGCATTTGTTATTACCTGCAGCATAATACAAACCTGGAACAAGGACAGTATTTAAATCTGTTCCGTTTACAATGAGGCTCGATTTAGGATTGAGCGCATCCGGAAATGAAGATTGAATAGTGACATCCATCACCGATTCACCTGGCGTACCGCTAGCTGCAGTAGAGTTATAAGAATATCCGGTAAGCGTTACGTTTTCGGCATTTCTAGCAATAGGTCTAATAGATAAAGACGGCCCACCTGATGGTTGATAGTACCAAAGTTTAAATTGCTGATGTGTGCTATCAACATTAGAAATTTCAACTGATAGATTGTTTACTATGCTACTGCCGTTCTTAGTAAGCGGCATATAGTACACATTGGCTGTAGAAAATTTGGCAGATGTCGCAGTTGCAAGTACAACATCTAATATGATAGTTTCAGATCTCATACTTACTACAAATGACTGATTAATTCGCCTGTAATTTACATCCGGGATTATATACTCTAAAACAGTTAGATATCTAGGTGATTTTGCGCTATTTTGAATTACTACCCAAGCACTGCCGTCTGTAATGCCATATAATCGATTAGGGGTAAGATTTATATTGGTATTTTGGCTACCATTGAAGGTAAATTGATCGCTGCCTTCAGTAGATCCATTATTCAGTTTCAGCACCAGATTATGATTTACTCTATCCGCCGAAGCCACATTAGATATGCTGCAAGCTTCAGCAACCCCGTCATCTATCCTCTGTAACTCAGAAGCTAGTGCAGGATTCAAAGTAGTCTGAGCCCAGTCAGATTTTTTCGTATAACTCACTATGTATCACCTACATCACTTACTTATTAGTACGTATCCAGAAATAGCCCCTAATCCTGATTTACGGTAGGTAACTGGTACAAAGTATCCTGTTATAGAATTACCTACTGCATTACCCGTTATCTTAGCTTCAGAAGATAAGCGGTATGGTGAGGACACATCTGCTTTTGTGTATATCCTAATTAATCTATTCGCAGTAGCGATAGAATCACCTACCTTGTATTTTTCTTCTACCTTGGTAGTTGATTCGGATTTGACTTCAGATTTTTCAGCAGGTTTATTTTCGGATTTGACTTCAGATTTTTCAGCAGATTTGGCTTCTGATTTTTCAGCAGGTTTATTTTCTGATTTTTCAGCAGATTTGGCTTCTGATTTAGCTGGTTGCTTCGATTCAGCTTTTGTGCTAGAAGCTTTAGTAGCTGCAGGCTGCTGCGAATTAGATTTTGATTTATCTGATTTAGGCGTAGATTCTTGTGTAACAGTTTGTTTAGTTTGTGAATCCTTACTTTCCGATGCCTTTATGTTATCTGTTTTTGGAATTTCTGACATATATAGTACCTCCTAGTAATCGTACTTTTGATCATATAAGATGCTCTTTCTTAAGTTGATACCATACCATCCGAACCAGTATGCGTATTCGAGCCTTTACATCAGCATCATATATATCATTGTATACATATATAAGGTGATGGTTAGATATGCTGTAGCGAATAGATGCAATTACATTTTGTTGGACCTTAAAATCATTTACATACTCTATCGCGTCGTTAATAGTGGTTTGAATGTTTTCTATAGGTATTTCAGATATGTTTCTATGCGGTTGATTCAATATATTCGGTTTAACTCCAGACACTATCCATGATATAGCTTCGCTTTCAAGCAATACGCTGTATTCGGTGCACAACGAGCGGCATAATTTAGCTACATATAGCGATAATGCATAAGGGTTGTTTATTTTTTGTGCAATCTTAGCGAATTCATCTGAATAATTGTACATCATTCAATTTCCTTGCACATCTTGGACCCAAACCAGTTACAAGTGATTTAGGGCTTGTCAACTTGCGTCCGCATACGCTGCACATACCCTCATGCTGTATCGTCATTTGTGTCTTATTGATGTCACGCCAACCTGATAGAATTTGCATGATGAATACTGCACCTTTAACAATTTCAGTATCATAGTTAAATCGCGACGATCTTGTTAATCTGAAATGTCCTTGCTCTATCATACCTACATAGAATAGTTTATTACCGTCATGAACAGCGTAGACGAATATAACATCCTCGGGAAATTCATTAGGATTTCTAGGCTTCTTATAGTAATAGGTGTGATGGACTCCACTAGGGGATAGCAGAGTTATCACACCTTTACCGCCATTTATATAGTTTCTCAATTTTTCGACATCAGTAAATCTATTCGCAGATTCTGGATATAATTTAAACATAACATAACCTCCATGAATTTGTAGATTACATTACTAATAACGAAAAATTCTAATACACATTGACAGATGCTATTTCTGAAGCTGCTTTAAATCATATTCGCTAACACGAGATAAATCACGAATCCAGCCATCAAATGTACTTTGAAAATCGTGAGTAATATTGCAGTAATAGAGCTGTAGTGTTGATATCAAACGCGATGCATTAGATCTTAGTTCCCCCAACGGATCTGAGGTGCCGATAGTATTAGACACATTCTGGATACAAGTAAGCGGATTAGGAGTATAATCAAGCTGCTCAACAGAGTAATCCATCATCATACTTGTTATCGATCTTGCTGACCACTCCATATTAGAGCATATATTTCGGATATCGCTGGCTAGCGGCCCTGATGCATTTGAATTAATGTATAAGATATCTAGCATTAGATATTCAGCTTTTTGGATTATTTCATCTACTTGATCAGGAGTAATATCCGCCTTTTCTATTGGATCGGCGGGAATAACATCAAATGACGAACCCTCATCTACAATTTCATAGCTGCATTCAGCATCACACGGAAGTGCTGCTACAAATGCGTCGTCTGAAACAATTGTATTTATATCACCCCATGCTTCAGAACCATCGTAATTGGCGTTAACTGATACTAATTCTATGCAATCACACTTAGCAGCTGTTACCTTGCGGAAAGTAGCCTTAATACGCTTACTGGATTTAATATCAGATAACTTGACACCGTACATTTCTTCAATTGCATCGCCTATGATTTTATCTGCATCTGAATCTTTAACTTCAGTATATTTCTTAGATTTCTTAGATTTTTCGTCCGTCAAAACTATATCCCATTTAGATTCATCGTTAGATGACGGTGTAAATGTAACTTGTGCAGTTTCGCCACTTGGGAGAGACAGCTTATATGACAATTGCCCATCTTTGTTTTGAGGGTCAAATATTTTCAATCCTAGATCAAAAAGCTTATCTATTCCCTTAGTTAGTTTATCAGATATATCTTTAAATGTTTTCACGATATCTGATATTGTACTACATTGTATCGTCTTTGACATCTTGTACCTCCAAATATATATAAAATAAAAGCTCATTAGGCATCAAAACCTAATGAGCTAATGCCTTCATGACAAACATTGAGCATTTTAAGGATACTTGAGAAATTACTTCTTCGGCATTTTGCGAAGCGGTCTTGCAGAGCGTCTAGTACGTGTATTACGATTAATACGTCTGCTAGCAGCAACAGCTCTCTTGTTGCGGAGAGGTCTACGAACTGCCTCAAGAATCTCTTCATCGCCTTCGGCTTCAACAGTATACTCATCTTCGCCTACTGCGAATGTAACTGTATCATCATCAGCGCTTACATCTACAGGCTCACCTGTTACCTCTGCAACGAGTTCAGCTACATCTTCTGCTTCAAATAAAAGATCGGAAGCTTCTGGAGCTACTGTTGTTTCGCCGTCTACATCTGCATTAGCAGTAATTCTACGTCTCTGAATGTACATTTTAAAATCTCCTTTACAAAAACATATATGTTTATGATAGATGCTATGGTTAGCATCAAAATCAATTAATTAAGTACAACAAGCTTATTCCGCTTATCTTCTAGTTCTGCTCTAATTGTTTCTAGATTCGAGTTAGCTTCTTGAAGTAATACATCTCCGTCTAGCGAAACATTAGATCCTTCGACAGTATACTTAGATCTCGAACGACCTAAAGCAAGCTTCATATATGCTTCGCTTAGCCTTACTAGATAGTCGACCCATATAGGGCTCTTTATCTCTGATACATCTTTGAAATTAGGGACATATCGGACTGTAACCTGACTAGGCCTTGGATCTCTATGAGCGCAATAGATAACCTGGTTATTAGGATCATAATGCCATTGGAAATCTGTACCTAATGTATTACGTACTTGAGCCATAGCAATTTCGGACATTATCGGATCAATGTTCAACGAACTTGTTTGCCCAATGCTGTTGTAAGTGTTAACAGCTGCAGCAACCTGAAATACATTGCCGCTATCAATAGAACTTAGAGTTAATCCAATTCTAGGTTTAGCAGCTTGGACATATAGCACATTGACAGTATCTATGCCTAATGCAACTAGATCAAGTCTAGGCGAATACGGTACAGTCTTGTCAACGGGTGTCTTCATGTATCTTTTCAATTCACGAAATGCAATTAGAACAGCCTGTTCAACCTGAAGATCTTCGGTATTCTCGTTGGCAGGGATACCAAGCATAAAGCTAACTTGCTGTACAACTTCTTCCATTGTCATACCTGATACCCCTCCTTACCGGACTTAATTATGCCGCCTTTTCAGCAATTGTAACACTGAATCCTTCATCGGCTAACTCAGCACCGACTTCTTTAGCGTAAAGTGCCTCTTTGTAGTCATCGACTGTAAATTCAAATTTGCCAGTTTTGACATTGTCAGAAGCTTCAGCTGCAAGTGCAACGCGATATGCTTCTTTGAATGCAGAAAGGATACTGGGGTGCCCTGAAATTTTGTCAATAAACTGCTGAACGGATGACACCATTGCAAAATGACCATGATCGAAATGATTCTGCGGATACATCTGATCATCGGTGCAATTTTTTCTGAACTTTGCGTCATCTACATATGAATTGCCAAGCTTTAGCTCGGGGGCAATTGTACTTGGATCAATTACACTTGTTGATTCAGCAATCTTAACATTGACTGTAACTGTATATGCCATGTTACATACCTCCATGAATTTTTATAGTTTACAGAAATGTGTGAATACATCATAATAATATAAGGTTCGACTGTTAAATAAAGATATCGGCAGGTAACTTTAGCTATCTAGCTCCAAATCAGCTTTGCCCGAAGTAAGATTATCAGCGTCGCTGACGCTTGATATAAGTTCATTGACTTTAGTTTTGTCAATTTGTTCAAAATAAAATTCTACCTTAACACCAGTTTCACTAATCAATCCGTATCTTTTAGCTACCCGAAAAATAAACACCTTTTCAAGTCTACCTAATATCTTAGTTAGCTGATGTTTGAATTCATCAACAGTATGCGTACTCTTATAGAAGTTACACATTCGACAACTCGGATTATAGTTAGCTGCTATGTCTTGCCCACCACGATATACAGGTAAAATATGATCGACTTGCATATCCTTCATATCTATATGTTTTCCGCAATATGCACAGTGTCCATGATATTTATTGTATACTTCTAATCGAGTCGATTGCGAGATATATTTTCGATGCTCCAAGTTATTTGCCTCCTTATCCAAACTGAATCGTATTATAGATTACTTGTTATCTCTGCTATCAAGTGGTGCACATCATCAATACAATTAATCTCAGCATACTGATAATCATATAATCTATTAACTAACTCTTGTAATTGACTGTCCTTTATGTCATACAGGGTTCGACACACATCAAAGTCGTCACCATCTGCAATGCCAACATCTACAACATTGCCTAAATATTCATTATCCTGAATTAATAAATACATATAAGGCAGTTTACAGAATAGCTGTTTATGTGATTTAGGTGCAAATAAATTGAATGTTAAATAATGACGATATCCGGAAATTGTTACCCCTCCGCTTCACTTTCTAGCCAATGTCTTATGCAAGTAGTGCAATCACAATTGAATTTTTTACACATAGAAAAGTGCTCCTCTCCCTTCGAAGGATAGAAATATGGACAAGTAAAAATATCCATATCACTTTGAGCCATTTCATCAATACTCATTGATTTAATCTTCTCAAAGTTAGTCATTCTCAACTTGTCCTTACAGCTGATTTTCTGAATATGCGACACCCTAAATACAGTGTTTTTAACTACTTCATTGTTGCTACCAGTACAAAAATAAAAATTTAATGGTATGGACAAATTAGGATTGTCTGCAAAAACTTTTTCGCCAGTTTGATGTAATATGCCTGTGTATATACTTTCATCATTCAGAATAATTGTTACATCCTTACCTAGATACTTATCAAGTTCATTTCTTGTCATTGTTTCACTCCTTGTCCATTTTTACCCCACAGTAAGGGCAATAATTTTCTTTAATTTTTACCTCTCTACCGCACTCAGTATGGATCCATCCTTCAAGTTGCCCGTAGGCATCTCTAATTTCTTCCCACTTACCGTGCTTAATCTCTTGCATATCACACACAGTTGCTTCGCTAGATTTACTACCGTCAACTTCGATGATGCGTTTTGCATTTTCAGCGTTTTTCTTCGAATTAAAAAACTGTGCATTCAGGTTATCCCAAATTTCAGTGAGTTCTGGGTCTGCATATGAAATATTTGACCGTCGCTCAAGCTCAATAACATGCCTTAGCTGAGGTTCAGATAGAATATACAGATGATCAAGAACAACCCGCTGACGCTTACTTCGATCTGGATGTGAGCTTCCGGCATAAAATGGATACTGATAATCATGAAGACATTGGCATTGATCTAACGGATACCTACAAATTGGGCACTTATCCATTATAAATCACTTCTTTCATGGCAAGGACTTCATTTCGTGTTCCCTGATTAATTTTTCTGAAGATATCAGCCATTCTTCAGAAAAACCAACAGCTTCGAAGATTTCTTCCCACGTATAACGATATTTAAGTAGATGCTTTACTATCTCAACCTGAAGCTCTAATGTTTTTAATTCTTTTTCAGATATTTTAGACATTTTCACACCCCAATCTAAAGCCTGTCCGCAATTAGGACAACAATTTGTTTCTTCGTCATAACCTAAATCAAATCTGCTATTACAATTCGGGCAATACGCGATATCATATACAAGTTTGCCTTCATCATCATATCCATCAGCTTCAATAACTGCTAATTTAGGCATCTGCTTCTCAGCAGCTTTCTGCACGATTGCTAACGCTTCATATTGTTCAGCAGTCATCTCATCATGCCGAACTGCATTTGTAATTATTTCAATTGCTTCTTGTACTGTCATTGTTCTCACTCTCTTCAACTGGAATAGGCTGATTCCAGCATGCAGCACAGCTACCGTCGTGTCTGCAATCCTCTATGCTCATAAGCCCGAAACGATAAGGGCAAAAATTGGGTGTCCCATCATCACCGAGCGGAATGTTTGGAAAGATTTTCAGAAGCTCGCTCAAGCAAGTCCGCCTTGGATGTTCATCACTCCACCTCTGTACAGCCTTAACCGCCTCTTCGGGATAGAGTACTTCAAAATCTGTACATAATAGCCCTTTATTGTTATTTGTGCTACATAAAGGACAGTTAGAACAGCCAAGTTTACATCGCCCATCACTTGCTCTTTTCGTCATCCTCTTTTTCTCAAGAAAATAGTTTTTAGCGATGCTGCAATCAATCATTTTTTGGCCTCCTTCAAAATTAACAACCTTTCTATCACTTTGTAATAACGATAGCTGGTAGTTTAAAATTAAATTGCATATTCTCTTCACTATCAATTTGAGCTTCATAGGATGTTCCCATTTGTATCATCCGTTATCTCAACATACTTCGGCAATGAAAATATATATGCCTCCCTTTGTAAATTTTTGCTTTGCAAGGTTTGCCGATAACTTTGGAAGGCTTTGGTAAAACTTCCTCTTCACAACAATATTCATCAATGGCATAAAAATCATAATATCGGACCATTACATTCATTTTTCGTGACCCTTTCTTGCTCGTCCCATAATTTCAAAATCTCGTGATATTCCTCATCGTTTAAGTTAAGTCCTGTTTTTACATATGTGCAATCAACGCAATAACTTGAGTATTGCAATCCACATTTTTTACAAGGCATTGTTGCCCCTCCTCCCTATTCATCTTTGCATCACAACTCGGACAAGACTTAATTTTTTTTTTAGTTCAGATATTTCAATATACTCATCTTTATCGTGTTCTTATTTTATGCAGAATTCAGCGTGATATCTGTTAAATCCTTATAAGTCACAAGGCTCTCAGGAGTTGTATGCCTAGAAGTTATAATATAGCTAATAGTTCATGTGTGTCATTGTCAATTAGTTTATAATAATATTTCGTTAAATATCACCCATTATAAATACAATCTTTTAAACCACTAACAGGACAATAAAATGTTCGCCCATCAGCTGTAGCGATATATGCAGTTGTGCCATAAGGAGTGTTTCTTACATCAATTAAAATACCATTAACACCGTAAACTGTTTCCACAAAATCTCCTATTGTAACTTCTCTCATTTGTATCACTCCTTATCCATTTTTGCACCACAATCAGCACAAAAGTTCTTGTGATTAAATTCAACCATATCTTGACTAAACAAACCATTGCAGACAGAGCATCTATATCTTACTGCTCCGTAGTTAAGATATTCTTTAATCCAGTAACCATGAGATTGTGCATCAGAAGTAGGTTGACTACTAATAATATCAAGTATTGTAGGTAGTTCAACAAGGGTTGTACTATCATTTCCTAGAAGCTCATCATCTGGAATACTTTCAATATCTCTAATTAGTAGCTCACGCTCTATGTATTCTTTTTCAACCATTTTCTACCTCCATTTTTGCCCCACAATAAGGGCAGTATGGATACAAATCAATCTCCTCGTAAAAAGTGAGAAAATTTTTACACTCAGAACATAAATAATTTGTATAGCCGACATCCCCGCTGTCGTATTCCCACTTTCCGTGCTTGATTTCTTGAACATCTGCAGTAGATTGTTTATCGATAATCATTCTTGCAAATATAAGTCCTTTTCTAATATTTCTATCGGCTTCAATTTCAGGATTGTAGCAATCATATCTCTCAGCCATATCTTGTAATACAGTTTCTTTGTCTATGTATTCAGGCATTATAATCCTCCTTTGCTGCATTAAAGTCCGCAGATCTCTCCATTGCATCAGCTTCAGAATTAAATATTATAATGCCTAAAAAGTCTATATCTACCATAATTTTCTGCCCTTGAAAATCTATCTTGTATGCTATTCGATACTTATCAATATCATAACCTATAAGCTCTACTTCATAACATTCACGATTTATACCAAACAGATAATACATCTTCTTACCAATCTCTGATTGCATTAATTGGCAATTATATTTAATTTCTCCTATTATATTCATTATATTGCTCCTAATCTGTTATTCCTTATTCTCTTTATCCTTTTTCGGGACCAATTCACCAATGAGATTCAGCCCCTTAAAACATTCATCGCATAGATGTATTTTCACTCTTCTCCTGCTTTCGACAGGAATTGCAATTCCGCTAAGACAATCAGTATCAACCCCTAAATAAAATTCTTTCATTTTAACTGTGAATGGGTCGTCTATAATTTTCTTACAACTATCACATTGGTAGATTCTCATCTAGGTTCACCTCCTTGTAAAACTCATATCTGTTATCTTTATTGTCGTGATTAAAAACGTTTACAAGGCTACCTACACTCATATTACTTACCTCCCTAACATCGTTTGTTTCCCTGTTGAGCAAAAAGATTCTTTCACCGTTTACAACTTCATCAAGCACATCAGAGATACAAACTGCTTCATACTTCCTCATTTACTTTCACCGTCCTTGACACGCTGATTCCATTTTTCAGCGTAATATCCAATATATCCTGTTTCTTCATTGGCATCTCCTGCAGGAATAGTAAACGGCTCACAGATTTCATCAAGTACGCAATCTTGTTCCGTATCTGCGTGTAAGTAATATTGGTGGACAACCGTTTGGCCGTATTTATTTACAAAAGAATCTCTATGAAATTCCATTTCCCTGCCGCAAAACGGGCAAGACCGAATTTTTAATTCAGACATTATTAGTTTCACCTCGTCAAGTTCCTTCCCCGTATAGCCGATAGGTCAGCTTTTTTTTGGGCTTTATCCATCGCCGCAGCCGTCGCCGTTGCCGCAGCCGTCGCCGTTGCCGTTGCCATAGCCGTTGCCGGTGCCATAGCCGTTGCCGTCGCCATAGCCGCAGCCTTCGCCATAGCCTTCGCCGTCGCCGTATCCATCGCCGCAGCCGTTGCCGGTGCCGCAGCCTTCGCCGTCGCCGTTGCCATAGCCTTTGCCGTTGCCGTCAATTAGCATTGATAATCCACCACACCTTCTATGCTTCCTCTTGCTTTCTCGCTGCAATAGATGATCTCTATTGCTTCTGTCAACAATATTTTGCCAAGTGTTGTTGCAAATTTACACTCGCTCGGTTTTGTTGGGCCGATTTTCGCAAGTTCCGACAATGTAAATGCTCCCGCCCATTTCCAAAGACGGCGTGAATTTCTCAAAGTTACCTCTTTGCCGTTGTGATTTTCAAGATAACCTGCGTGCACACCTGCTGAATATGTGCGGACGATTACATAGTCCATACCGTCAAACTGTTTAGCCTTTGCTTCTTCTGCTTCTGCTTTTGGCACATATACTATGCCGTTTAATGTGATTTCGTTCATAATCAAAAACCTTTCTCGCCTATCATCATCAGTACACGGTCAGCGACACCGCATAGACGGCTTTACGCCGTTTCGTCATTCTGAACTTCTCAGCCAGATAATGTTGAGTCTTGGAACAATCAATCGTTTTCTTAGTCATAATCTTCGCCCACCCATTCATCTTAGCTCCACACCAAGGGCAATATGAAGAATTAAGGGCAATATATGGCCTATCGCCATCAAAATTCATTTCAAGCTTCATTCCACAATTTGAACAATGTGCTTCATAACAATCATAAGTTTCATCAAAACTATCCACAACCCATTGACCGCATTTTATTTCTTCAACATTTGCAAGAGGTTGATTCTCTATCGCTTTTAAACACGTTTCAAAATCTTTCGTGATTGTGTTTGTGTTCTTCGCTTCATCTATACAGTTCTGAAGATGATGTATTAGTTTTGCACGGTCTATGTACTCAGCCACCATTCCCCACCGCCTTAAAATCAACGATGTTCTCATACCAATTTAAGATATGGACACGAAAGCCGATAACTGTCAATTCGTAGGTTTCGCCCTCTTTCAAGGCACCGTAAACATCAGACGAGTTAAATTTCCATCTGAATAATGTGTCCGTATCTTCAAAGACATAAGTCTTGCCATTCTCATCCTCACCATAGATAAGATATTTGCTGTAGGTCTGACCTTTGGTAACTGATGTTGTCACACGCTCTTTATCAGCGATTGTTACTGTGTATTTGTGATCATTACTAAAATTCATTACAGGAACCACAATAACTGCGATAACAACTAATAAGATTGCTGTTACGATTGCTGTTAAGCAACCTAAAGAATTTTTATTTGACATTTTCGTTCTGTCACTCCTTGTATTTTCTGTATAGATATGGTCTTGCTGTTTTCAACATCATTTCCATATGTTTTTGGCTTGCAGTAAGATAATATTCTTTTTTAAAGTCTATCCTTTTTCATCAATACTGTATCCTGCCAGTTCAGCTACATATGACTTAATATCCTTGAGTTCTGATAAGATAGCCTCCGCTGTTGATTCTGTATTTTCCGCTGTCGGCTTTTCCTCATCGGCTCTTGAATTCCACACCGCCTCTGCTAAATCTGGCACATACACAGGCGGTAAATCTGTGAAAATAATAAAATATTTGCACCTACTGCAAGCGATTTTCACTTCATTCTGAGTCGGGTTGTATCCTGAAACTAAGTTCGGGTTACCACAAAACGGACAGCCCCTCTGCAAGTTCAAGATTGGTTTTCCTTTTCTACTCATTTAATCGACCTCCATAAACTCATCGTTTTTTCAAGCTTATATCTTTCAAAATAGACGCTTTTTATATCTTATTTTTCGACAACAGTGATGCCTTCAAGAGCGACACCTTTTTCGATGTTCTCTGTAAGATAAAAGATAAGGTCAGTCATAACATTTGTCCTTACTTTGTTTGATATATCTTCACCGTATCTTTTGATACGATAGTCCCACTGTTTTGCAGGGTCATACTCTATTGTGTATTTGCTGTCTCTCATTTTGATTTCTTTTATCATAGGGAACTGCTCATATCCTTTCTGTATGTGATAAAATTTATATAATTTAGACCTGTATCAATTCACCGTTTTCAAGCTTATATAATAGATCCTCTTTAATCTTCTCTCCATCGACTTGAACGGCTTTAAAATTAACAATATTCAAGTCGCCGTCTCTTTCAACTAATACAATTATAGATCCCTTCTTCCCTTTGGCAGCGCTACCATGATCACCTACGATTATAGCGTTATTACCTCCTGCAAGCGTTGTAGCATAATCGCCTACAAGTTTAGCATTATTGCCGCCTACAAGCGTTGAACCACAATCACCCACAACTGTTGCATTACATCCTCCTGTAAGTGTTGCGTAAGTACCGCCTACAAGTTTAGTATTATCATTACCTGTAAGTATTGCGTCATCACCGCTTACAAGTATTGCGTTATCGCCACCTACAAGCTTGGTATTAATGCCTCCTATAAGTGTTGCAGCATTGCCGCCTACAAGCTCAGCATAATTACCGCCTACAAGTGTTGCACCTGCATCACCTATAAGTTTAGCACAATCACCGCCCACAAGTTTAGCACAGTACATACCTACAACTGTTGCATAGTCATCGCCTACAAGTGTTGCACCATTACCGCCTACAACTGTTGCGACTTTGCCTCCTACAAGTTTAGCACAATCGCCTCCTACAAGTTTAGCATGGCTATCGCCTACAAGTGTTGCACCAGTACCGCCTACAAGTTTAGCACGGATGCCGCCTACAAGCTTAGCATTATTACCTCCCATAAGTGTTTCACTATCTAACGCTTCTGCCTGAGAAGCAAAATCGGAACTTGCTTCAATGAACTGCGATAAACTTAACTTTGGGCCAATTTTTAACTTCTTTGTACAAAACGCTTCACCGTCATGTGTTTCAGCACTATCAAGTGCTTCGACTTCGGCAAATTCTGTAGCATTACCTTCCTTGTCAACAAGAGGATAATATTGGAATATATCAAGAGGGTCTTTACAAAAATGCATCCCCTTACTACAAATTTCTGTATTTTCTTCAAATACATTATTCTCTGCGTACTGTTTACCTCTGCAAATTAGCCCCTTACTAAACGCTTTGTAGCCTTTCATATATGTTCTCCTTTACGCTTTTAATGTTTGTAAGAACAATTGTATCTATATGCTTGTGTATCATATAACCTGATTCCAACATTTAATGCAGTCAGCTCCGCAATCCTCTCTACGCATCAGCCCTAAAAGATGAGGACAAATCAGTGGTAGTCCTTTATCATTGAGTTGAGCACTTGGATAATGTCTCAAGAATTCGGTCAGACAAGTCCTCTGCGGATGTTCATCCGACCATTTCTGAATAATTGAAATTGCTTGCTCAGGGTAGGACCTTTCAAGAATTTCGCACGAAACATCTTTGCCATTCTTTGACCAGTTCAAAGGACAGTCACCGCAATTAAGTTTACATACATATTTATGTTTCTTAATCATTCTTCGCTTTTCAGCGAAGTAATTTGCTGTTTTCGTACAATCAATCATTTTCTGCACTACCTCCTTCAACTGGCTGACTCCAGCACCGGAAGCAGTCATGATCCCTTCTGCAATCAGCTTCGTCCATCAGCCCTAAGCAATATGGACATACATCCTCAGGTGTGCCGTCATCCTCAAGCGGAACATTAGGATAATTCCTCAGTAGCTCTGACAGAAGTGTTTTCTGCGGATTTTCGTCTGACCACTTCTGCACGATTGCAATCGCCTTCTCAGGGTAAAGCATCTCAAGCTCAATGCAAGTAACATCTTTACCGTTATTTGCAGGAACCAAAGGACAATCTTCGCATCTAATTCCGCAAGTTCTGCAAGTTTTGGACTCCTTTTGTTTAGTCATTCTCCGTTTCTCGGATAAATAGTTTTGAGTGATGTTGCAATTAACCATTTAATTCATCCTCCATTCGAGCTCCACAACATGGACAGAAATTAGATTTAAAATCATCAGCATAGGCACTTACTCTATGATGACACATACTGCATTCTGCATAACCGTCTTTAGAGATCCAAGTTCCGATGAAATTAGAAACGACAGTAGGTAAAGTAGCAACAGCATCATATAGATCATTGTCGTAGAAGTACTGAACATCTTCAAATTCACCGCAATACCTGCATTCTTCACCGATCTTGTCGAGCGTATGTAATACCTGGTCATAATCAACAAGCTTACTCATAATAATCCTCCTTATAGATAGTAGCTTACATAGTAAATAACGATTTTACGGTATACTATAGCTGTGCTTGTTTGGATGATCTCCGCCATATCTAGATACCATTGTTATTGCAGCTTTTTCTCTCGACACTATATTTGAAAACGGATTGCCTCTGCGGAACTTATACTTGTCATGGCATTCTTTAGAACATGTCTTTCTTTTATCTTGAGATCTTAAGTTAATCTTGAGATCTTAAGTTAATTATGTATTGCTTCCCGCACACTACACAGTTTGCATAGTGAACATCATCACAATAACGCTGGGTATTTGTTCTAGGATGGAATTGTTTACCGCACCATTCGCAGGTCTTTACTACCTTTGCTTTATTTTCAGCCATCTTTCTTTGCTCAAATGCTTTCCTGCAATCGTCTGAACAGTATTTAGATCTAGCGCTTCTCGGAGCAAATGACTTGCCGCATACTGGACATATCTTATCTTTATATATATAATGATCCCTCCGTCAACCCATATAACGATTCAATATATCCAAATACAGGGTCCATGATACATATGCTACAATCTGTGGTAAATTACAACATAAAAAAAATAAACCCGCTGCAAAAGTAAATTTGCAACGGGTTGGTAATGATTATATCATTTGTTTTTAATAAGACGTCGAAGGATTGATTAGAATGTGCCGAGGATTCTACCTGATACAACTGTATCGGGGTTCACGACTTTCATTCCGTACATTGTAGCGTAACCCTGCTGAACTGAAGCATTTGCAAGACCAATTGGTGCAGTATCTGTAAGCGGCATATACTCACCAAATAGAGCTGAGTTTCTTCTGATATCGTTACTCTTACAAGCCATTACCCACTCATCAGGATCATATGATGGTTCAACATAGATGTCGAAGTTATCGAGTGAACCTAACTTGTACGGGCCTACTGAATCTTGTGTGCCGGCGCTTGCAAATCCATTGATCATTGCAATGTATTCAGCTGCGTTGCTACCTACTACAAGTCTGTTCGGACGTGAGAGTCTTGTTGTCTGGTAGATACTAGCTGCTGCCTGACCAAGTTTAAGCTTAAACATGTTGAGGTAATCAGAAGGTACAACTGAACCTGAAAGTACAGCACTTGCGTCCCAGTTAAACTGAGGTTTGCTCTTAGCTGCATCTCTGAGAGCCATGAAGCCTTTTGTGTTAATCTCAGCTGTAATTTCTGAGAAAGCAGCTTCTTTTGCAATGTCGCCGATATTAGCACCATATTCCTGCTGAGCTGCAAATGCACTGTATATTGACCAATAGCAAGCAAGCTGATGAGCTTCGGCTACAAGGTTGAATTCATCAAGTGCAAGATAACCCTTTGCCATCTTAGCACCGTATTCGCCAGAACCATCGGGGCCAACAGTCTCGTTATCATACTGATATGTTGCACTAACTGTACCCTTAATAGTGTCACCTATGCTAGCTTCAAGCTTAATATCGCCGGTAGCATAATTGATTGTACCGAAAGTATCGCCTTTAGCGTCAACAAGTTTACCGTCATACGCAGAGTCTAGTGCACGACCAATCTGACCGGCATCAAGTGTGTATGTAATAGTTACAGAACCCGGAAGGACTGGAGTATACGCTACACCTGCGCCGCCAGCTGCTGTAAATGTAGTACCATCACTAGCGATCTGCTCATTCTTGATTACTCTGCCTGTAAGGTTATGGTCAACACCCTGACGATTTGCAAACGGAGAAGATAGAACAGTGCCGCTCTCTGTCTGACCCTTACTGTTTTCAGCAATGAACTTGAAATAAGGGATAAGCTGCTGACGAGACTTCATTGCTACTGAGCCGAATACGTCAAGAATAATAAGTTTCTGGACAAACAGCGGAAGTAGCTCAAGAAAATCAGGACGAGCTAGAATGTTAGATGTGTTGGTTGCACCCATAACAGCTTGCTTTCTTCTGCAAGTTGATCTTAACTGATTGCAGAAAGCTCTCTGCTCGGGATTGAGCTGGACATTACTTGCTGCGCTGATACTGCGATTGCTCTGACGATTTTTTACACCAGATGTAATACTTCTACTAGCTGAAATAGGTTGACGGTTGAGCATTCGAGTATTTGTGCGAGAAGTTGAAATTCTACGACTTTTCTTAATCATTTTTCATACTCCTATCGTATTATATTAAATTGTGGTATTAGATTGTTACATTGTTACAATATCTTCATCATCTATATCCGCATTCTCGATATCAGTCATATCGGGTTGTACAAATACAGTAGATGTATTAGTAGCACCGCCTATTAGCTTTTGGAGCTCAGAAACGGATGTACTTGCAGTAACGGAAATATTAGATGCTGTTATGCCTATTGCATTCGCATACAATGACGCATATGCATCTTGATATTCAGAAATTAATCTTTCAGCAGCCTCTAATTTAGTTTTCAATTTGCTATTACTTGCATCAAGGTTCGATGATCTAAATTTCTCGTCACTAGCAGCACTGACGGTTTCAGACAATTTAGTGCGTAATTCAGATATAGTAGCATCTTTCTTGCTAATTAGATTTTCGCTGGACTCAACTTTCTGCTTATATTTAAGGTTAGACTGATTAATACTAGATATCTTAGATCTAAGCTGATTAGCTGATTTGATAGCTTGGCGGTATTTGCGATCTAGCAGCCCCTTCTCTGACTGGATATCGGAAAGCTGTGCTGACATTATTCGTCTTATAGCTCTCAAATTCTTGCTATTAGTTTTTTCTTCAGACTGTATTTGTTTATTTGCATTAACTAATTTATTTTCGGTATCCTTAAGGCGCTGCTGAGATTGAAGATAGAGCTCAGTCATACATCTAACTTTGGCACCATAGAGTTCTAACTCTTCGGATTGATCATTTATATCCGACAAATTAGATTCAATATGATTCGCTAACTCTTGTTTTCTTACCTCAATATCATTATACTGTTTAGACTGCTTTGCAAATTGACTTTGCAATATGTTAAGCGCCCCTAAACTATTTATCTTGTTTATGTTGTTATCAACAGCTGCACACACTTTTTGGTACTTTGCTCGTGTCTCTGCATCGGTAGATGCTGCAACAGCAGTAAACTTTGGTATGCTCTCAGGATAAGCTGGAAATGTAACAAGATCAAATCCACGAAATACAAATGTATCAGGGTCAACTGAGTTATCTATGATGTCTCCCGCGCCTCTAACAGAAATGCCGAATGTAACTCCAGCATCTTGAAATGCCTTAACTATTCGACCTACAGGGGTATCTATAAGATTAAATTTACCATAGATTTTACCGTTGTTATCGATATGTCCCTCTGTCATAACTATGCAAGCGTGCTCAAAATCCATACAGTTCGGATCTTCAGGGTGTCCTAAGAAACCTATGTAAAATCCTAAATCAATAGCTTGCTTGTATTCATCTGACGCAAATACATTTTCCCAGACTTCACGAGTTATATCAAGCCCGTTTAAATTGGTTATATTAGAATCGGCACATTCTCCGTCGTATGTACCAAGAATTGGTTTGGCCATATTGTAACTACCTCCTTGTGATCACTTACTTAGCAGTTTAGCTGACAATCTAACTAATCCACCTACAGCAAGTGTCTTAACAATCTCTTTAAGTACACCAGATTCAATATTTTCTGAATTATCGGATCTACCATATTCGGTATCCACTATTTCTGATACATCTTGGACAACAGATTCAGGAGCTGACACAATGTCATTAGACGATGATTTTACAACATATGTATTATCGTCGATCTTTATAGAAATACTGGTACCAGTATCAGATACATCTATTTTACAACCAGATAACTCCGGAATTTGAGATAATATATCAAATAAACTTACCGATGTTAATAGCAGTTCTTGATGCATTATATCACCCCTTACTTTATTTTATAATCCATTTAAGTTTTGTATCTTCTTCGGGATACAATCTATGCATACCAGTTAATTGCTGTACGCTTCCTAGCTGTATTTTCCAGATAACTTGTACTACCTGATTTCGCCCTACCTTAAGAATACTCCGTTTAAGCAATTCACGATTATTAGATCCTGTTTTCGGATCTGTCATATCCCAATTCTCCTGATTAGAAGGTGCAAGTCTATATCCAGCTAGTAGGCCATTTACTCCGCTATCCGAATAATCTTTGTCAGACCACAAACCTGCTTCTGTTATGAATATGTAATCGTTATCGCTGTCTCTAAATTGTGCTAATGCTCCCGTAGAGATCATAGCACTATAAACAACATCTATTGTTTCTGAGATTTCGGATTCAGACTCAGGGACAACATCACGAAAAGAGATTTTAGATCTCGGAAAGGAAGACGATATAAGCTCACATTTGATTGGTTCAGCAGAACTATAAACAGAGCCTAGACCGAATTTTGATCTATTATTATTGTAGACATTGCTGTATCCATCTGCACCGTAACCCGGAGTGTGGGTCATGTAATCCACGCATCGTAGTATGTCATCATCTTCAACAGATATCCGTGAACTAGAAGCAGATTTATTCAAAAGTTTAAGTTGACTCAATGACAAATCATTGTAAGTTAACTGGAGATAGCTCGTTTCGCCTATTCCTAATGGCAATCCTGCATCGTCCTGAGATTGATTAATCAATCCCATTGTACCTAATGATATGTATTTAGGGATATATGCACTCAGCATCTGATATCCTTGATTGAGCACGCCATCACCTATCAAATAGTGAGCTATTCCTGTAAGCAACGAGTTAGTTGCAGCATTATGCCCGGAGTGCTCTTGAATTGTTTCTCCTGATAGCGTATCGATTACTCTGAGTGATACATTATGTCTAATACCTAAGTTTTTAGCGAATTTAAGTATACTCAAAATATATCACCTCTATCATGGGATCTCATCGGCTGTAGATTCTTCATCATGAATATGAACTGTTGTAGTTCTATATGAGTGCGTGCCATATACTCCTAGGTCATACTCGCGTGGTTTAGCTTCTCCATCAGGTACATTGCTATCAGTACTCACTCTTCTATGAAGATTAGGTTGCGTAATCCCAAATTTATCTTTTTTATCTTCAGTCGAACCATTGAGTACTTTAGTAGCTCGACCTTGACCTGTGTTAATAATATTTACCAAAACCTATCACCCTTATAGAATAATACAAGGTTCAGACATCTATATCTACAATATCAATATGTCCATCATCGCTGTGTTTGGTGTACTTTGTATTAGTAGGATTATCTGGAGCTATTGACATTGCATCGCCTATCTGAGACATTATCGGATTAACTGCCGGTCTAGGATTTAAGATATCCTTCGATCTATCATTATCTATTGTATAGACCTTAGAATCTATAGACTCCTCTAGTTGCTTATCATATCGTAAGTTCCAAGCTTTAGACTTATCTAATTGATATGGTCTACGATTTGCATATCTATCTTGATATGGATACTTAAGATAGCTTTCGGAATATGTTGTCGAAACGTCCTGAGGACCGTAGCCTAAACTGAAAATAGGGTCAATCAAAGACTTTACTATGTGGTCGTTATTGCAAAGTTGCAGAGAGCACATTGCTCTGTATCCGGGGTTAAGTGTCGGATCGCTTTCTATATCTGAATTTCGTTTATTGACCCACTGACGCGAATCGGAACGATCTACTTTATGATTAGATTCGTCAGCCATACGCTGCATCTTAGCATAATCATTTCGGTTATAGTGACCAACGCGTGTTGAGCCTATCGATACATGCATATCATTGTCATCAGTTAATCTTGCATCTACGGATATCTTCATCCTTCCGTCATATCTAACACCTGCATGTTGAAATAAGTACATGCCTACAGGGCGGACATACTCAATGCAAGCATCAATAGGAGATTTAGCTGAAAAGTACACTACATCAATATATCCTTCTGCAGTATGATTAGTAACATATACAGAATTAACAGGAATAGAAGTATCTTCTAATCTGTTGAACAGTATAGGATTGGGGTCAACCTTAACTTCGATTTCAGACCCGTCATCTTGTTTTGCTGATTTAGTGTATCCTGTCCCCGCAACCATGTTTATGCGAAATTGTGCTAAGTTAGCCTCAGCTGCAAGTATAACTCCGTTTTTGCTGCCTCTGCAACGAATCATTGACATAAAGTATACTAGTACCAACCTGTTAAACGCTGTAGGCAGTCTATCATCATACTTATAGCCCATAGTATCACAAAGTAACCACAATAAACTCTCCGGGCATCTTAAAGGGTCATACAGATCAAATATGTTTTCTTGGTCAAACTGAATTTTCTGCAAAGCTAAACTAAACCAATTGCAAAAGAATCGGAAATCTTGACTTGATTTGTATATCTCTGGAACAGGAATTTTATCAATCTTCATTGTATATCACTACTTTACTATATAGTTCGGATTTATTCTAATATTATTATAACTATCTCCAGGGTCTGAATACTGACAGAATGATATAGGGTTGAAATACTCTACATCACAGTCTCGCCAATTTATTACCGGGTTATTTAAACTTCCTGCATCAAAATAGTCTATTCGATCATCTGCTGATCTTATAACATTTACTACCTCCATAACTGTTGGTTTTTCACCTATGTTACGATTTGCAGCCGAGAAATGAATAGCCAAGGCAGTTTTAACTTTATTTATTATTACTTTACCTACATCTGCAGACACTGATACTTTAGGATATATTTCACCCACTACATACCAGGGGAATACTCTGAGCCATCCAAAATCTAGTTCCACAGACATTGCTTGCAATGGTCTGTAATCTCGTTTAATCATATCCGTGAGTTGAATAGGGGGCTTATATCGTACAAACTTCGATTTTTTCTCTATTCGTGCATTATCCTTGCTGCCCTTTCCATACCCGCTGTTATTAAAATCATTATGGACCAAGAAGCACATCGCTGTATATCTTTTGAAATTAGCAGAAAATACAAACTTATTTGGATCTGTGGGATCAAAATCCAAATCTAGAACTGACTGCCAATTGAATATAGGGTCACCTTCGGGGAAATCATACTTAGTAATATACATTTTAGATTTCTGAGAATCGGTGAGATTTTCATCATTATATATTGCTAAGTTAATTTCTAGAGCTTTTTGGCAATCGATCACCATACCACAATCAACTCCCGGTTCACGATTTAAAAATCTATTGAAGTCTGGAAGTGTAATTAAGCTGTCCCAAGTATTGATATACTTTCGACTATTGTAGTATGCTTCCTTAGCAGTTTCAGGGCTCTTACCTGTTATAGTATTTGTATGCGGCAATTCTACTGTGTTTGACAGGTTAGATATTGAAATTTGACCTGAATCTAAATTACTAGGATTGTTAGCTACATTTGCGGGCAGAAAATCCTGCAACACGTCTTTACCTACGCATCCAATTACTCCCGAGCAATCTATCCAGTATATGACAAGATAGTTTCCGTCATAATTTTCAAGCTGATTAAGATAGTTAGATATCTGAATTTGAGCATTAGAGTATGAATCATATGTAACTGCAAACCTCGGCTCAGGCTCAACGAAATCAGCAGAACTCTCACATTGAACCCATTGTGTAGATTCATATGTAGTTGCACTCTGTGATGATTTAGCTTTGACCCATACCGCTGTAGTATCGAGATGCTGAGATGGTAACTTTATGATATAGTTGTGGGCTTTAATATCAGCTACCGACACAGAATAACTTCTCAACTCGCCTTCAATAGCTACACGAGTTACGCTATCGTTAGAAGAACCTGCAGGGCCTAGCTCAACAACATCTGTATCAGAAAATGCGTCGACACTACTAGTAACTGTGTTACGAACACTACGAGAGTCATTATCTCCTAAAGAGTTAGTCATAGGCAGTATGTTATATGTGATGACTCGAGATTGGCCTGTTATATCAGTGTATGCACTTAATGTGCTGAAATTATTACCATTGAATCCAAAATCCATCTTAACTGGACTATCTGAATTATTTTTAAATGTTACTTCGGTCCTAGCTGCTGTGTACCAACCTAATTGATAGCCTATAAGCGAAAATAACTTTTCTGCATTTTTTCGTTGACTGACTGACGGTGCAAATATCTCATTTGCAAGGCAATCAAGATTAACACCAAGTACATCTGCAACACTTGCAAGATATTTACCTAACACGACTCCAGGATCTGAATCCGCTTCTGGCTGCCACAATTCTGTAAGTTTAGGGACCATATCCCAAAAATCTGACATTATCGACTCATAGTCCCTAGAAGTATACTGAATTATCCTTTTATCTGAATTTGCCATGATATCCTCCATCAGTTATTGACATATATTTTGTTGCCATTAGAAATAGTATAAGGACGAGAATACAACGAATCAGATAGCGAATTGAGATCAATCTCAAGTCTATCTTGAAAAGTTGTAGTTAATTTCAATGTTAATTTAAGCTTGTTACTATCCTCAGGTCGACCTACTGACTCTTCCGTACCTGTTACAAGCAAGCCATCTGAAAATTGAATATTGTCGCTCTCTACACAAGGCTCATATTTTTTAATTTGCTGAGCAATCCTATCTTTAATGATAGCTTTTTGATTTTCAGTATTGTATGTCCATAAGTATCGCTTAAGACCTACCCCAAAATCCAGATTTCTATATAGCTCAGTTGGCTCTGTGAGCATCAGTAATCTTACACGGTTACTTACTGATGAATATCCGTCAAGTACTGATACTTGATTGTGAGCTACATCAAACATGCAAGGAAATGCTAACGACGTAGTTGTTCCCATACTATCACCTCATGTGTACTACATTTTATACTTACCGCCAGTAGCCCCAATTACAATGAAGTCATTGTTGCTGCTATCTAATGATGCTAATGCTACGATTTCTCCTTCATTAGGTAAAGATGATAAAGCTAATGACATATAATATGGTAAGTCTGAATCCGCTACATAGTTTCTGATTTGACCACCCTTATAATCGGATTTAAAATACCCTCCATGAATAGAAGGAATTCTAACTTTTATGTATAGCACCCCATCATCTTTATATATACAATCTTTAACATATCCGAATGTTACCATGATAAATATCTCCTACATCATCTACTTATGATAAGTATTGTATGCTGATCTAGCATTATTTCTCCTTTTACCATATCGATTTTCCTCATATCCAGGGCGTTCGTAACAAATTGCAAACGCTACTGCAGCTTCTTCATAGTCAGACAGTTTACGAAATTTATCATAATTGAATCCCTGCTCATACATGTATCCATATGTGTCAAATTGACTTTTCATCGTACTCATGAGATAATTGAGCTGAAAAGATATAGACGACCCTATTAGATTTGCCGGAGCATACGATGCTGCCCACATACATAGCCCATAATAGTTAACACCTTGATATGAGACGCAGGTACTCCACCTCAAGTCAAGTGTATCTCCGCCGCATTCTCTCATCATGTTACCAATGATACCAGCATTGACACTATCTGAAAAGCCTTTATTCACAAGGAAGTTCCATACTTGATCAGCGGCTGAGTTACCGGTATTTGCGTTCTTAGTGGATTTTGCTGTATTTATGACAATTTTTTTCCATATCTGCCGAGCAGTCTTTGTTCGAATAGGTGTATTGACACTGTAGTTTCCAGGTCGTTCAAAGTTTCGTAATACGATATCTGCAGCAGTAGCAGCCATATCCTCACTATTACCAGTTACACCAGACTTAAGCAAATTTAGTGTATTACTTTCGCTTCCTGTTAATTCAGACCATAGGTAATTGAGCTGACCTGTAAGGTTGTGTCGCCAATCGCTACCTGCAACTTTAACCATGGCAGTAAATCGTCCTCCAAGCCATTGACAAATTCCGCTTGCGCCGGAACCCGAATTGACTGCACTTGGACTATATCCGCTTTCATGATAGATGTTAGCAAGAAATCCTACAGCCATTGCAGCGCTGAGGCCCTTATCTACAAGATAATTACCGATAATCTTAGCATTATTATTGCCAATACCTGAAAAATCGACGGAATCAGACGAACCGGTAATATCTGATGTATCTGAAACTCCAAAAATTACACTGAGCAAACTGGTGTAATTGATTTCAGCTAGTTTAGTATTTGTTGATTTTATAGAAGGTTCTTGCTTGTTGTTGTTATAATAAGCCACTTCACGAATCGTTGCGTCTTCTCGTGTATTAACCATATCATATAGATATCCGCGTGTCCCTGAGCTTGTTGTGCCGTCAATGTAACCGCCTACTTTAGTCCAATCGGGACGGTAGTACCCCATTATATAACTACAATTTGTACTATATGTGTGCTTGCCTACCTTGCTTGTCATGTTATCATAGCTTGTTGAATTGCCTTCGGCTGTGTCAAATCTATTGCCGGAAACGTCAGTAACTATACCTACATGACTTGCGCTGTAAATTGAGCTTGGTTTACCTCCAGATTGATAGAATGTTACGCAATCTCCTGGTTGAGGAGTAGGTGTGCTACCAAGCATAGGTCCTTTGATAAACTTACCCATATTTTGTTTTACACCAATTTCGGCTATGCCTCCAGCAATATATGTAAGAGGTATAACCTTATTGAGAATTTTTGCAGTTTTTGCACACGCTACTACATATGCAGCGCACCAAGGCTGACCAACACCCAATCCAGAAGTAGACCATGTCCATTGCCCCGATTCGCCTATATGCTTTCGTGCTACAGATATGAACTCCTTTAAGGCATTAGCACCGCCATCTACAATTGCTACAGTTTTGTTAGGATTTACATAATCTTCTGGATTTTTGATGTTCCCGTTATATCTTATCTCGAAATGAAGATGGGCTCCTGTAGAATGCCCTGTACTGCCGATAGCTAGTATTTTCTGGCCCTGGACAACTTTCTGCCCAACTTTAACATATACCTTAGATGCATGACCATATCGAGTAGTGTAACCATCTCCATGATCTATGAATACATAATTTCCGTATCCGCCGCCGCAGCCGCAGCTATAACTTTTGCCATAGTCATGAGTACAGCTTGTGCATATCGCTACTACAGTCCCTGCACGAGATGCTACTGCTGGTTTGCCGTGACAATTGTTACCTGCAATATCGATGCCGTTATGCTGAGTTCCCCATCTAGGGCCTCTGCCAGAAGTTATAGTTGTAACTCCTGGTGCTGGCCATGCCCATGTAGTCATAATTATTCATCCTTTGCCCGTTCAGTCCATTACAAAAAATTGCGGAGTAAGCAATGTTTCTATTTCAGATAAGTCCTTTATGTGATTGTTCCATAGGAGATACCAATCATTGTAATACTTGCTCCACTCAATCTTAGATAGCTCTGATTTAGTTGCGTAAAAACCAATTCGCCCTTTAAGGCCCATCTTAACAAGCTCTTTATAATACAGATCAATTATTCTGTTATTTTCAGATTTAGATCTAGATAGCTGAAGATGCAGCCACACACCCAATGCCGGAGGATAAACTTGAACGCATTGCCGCAGCTCATCTATCTCTTTTGAAGCTTCAGACAAAGACCTTGCTTTAACATCTGTGTATAATCCAAACGAAATTTTGTTCTTAGACGCAGATTTAACTTGACTATCTAACAAAGGGCTTCTGTAATCTTTCTCTCTGTGCAAAGTATCATACAAACAGCCGGCTTCAATGATAACTCCGGATATCCTGTGTTTATTTGCTTTACTGAGATCAGTATTTTTACTGGTTCTGCTGAGTATAAGAACTCTAGAGTTTAGCTTAGTATAGTCAATAGACGGCGGGTCAATTGCTACGGTGCTATCGTCTGAAACATCAGTGACGAAGGATACATTGGATGCAGTTCCAGTACCCTTAAACGAAGTTTTATAGATCTTATTACCATCAACATCATTAGAGATTCCAGGGATGCGAGCTGTCCAAGTATACTGCCAGATATCACAATCTAATCCTGGAGAAGATGCTCCGGGATATGCAAACCAAATAGAATATGCTTTGCGTAATTTAGAGTAATCTAGATGATTTTTAAACCAGTTCCAGTTTCCATAAACTCCTGCTACATAGCCTTTAGCTTGTATAGTATTACAAAACATTTGTGCCATAGATGTAAGAGCGGATTTTGTATGGCTTGCAGCTTGGCTATTTTCCTCCATATCATAATAAATTGGCAGGTCAAACTTCTTTCCTGCCATACAAGATAAACAAGCCTGAGCTTCCAATTTAGCGTCGTTTGTGCTACTAGCATAGCTGTACCAGTAGCCTCCAACTTTCAGCCCTACAGATTTCGCACCGCTGTAATTTCGTTCAAAGTATGTATCTTTTTGCGATACTTCCCTGCCAAAACCAATTCTAATGATTACAGATTGGACACCGGAATTTTTAACCTTCTTGAAGTCAATGTTTCCTCCTTGGGCATATGAAATATCTATACATGCTACGCTCAACTATATCACCTCACTGTAGTATCCATATGCTCAAAGGTGGGATATATAGTTCCAAAATCTACCTTATAAGGAGATACTATATTGCTTGTTTGAGTATATCCATTCATTTGACCTTGCGTTGTACCTTGAACAAATAATCTCTGAGCAGTAGCTACATCATTTGCACTGCTAGTAACAAGTCTTTGCAATTTAAGAGTTGTTACGTAAATATTGCTGATACTGTGTGATATTGACATTATACTATATATTCCTGAAATAGGGGATAATGTATTACCAGATAATACTATTAACGATATAGGCTGAGCAAGCTTATATGTTTTGGCTCTACCTGGCACAGTGACAGTAAATTCTCCGCTGAATTGAGATGCCATTGCATTTATATCATTTATTATGTTGGCAGTTTGATATACGTCTGCAAGGGAGCTACTCCAGCTATTGACAAGCTGACCTGGATCCATTGTACTATTTCCGCTACCGTCAAGCGAAAATCCAATCTGAGAGAACTTCATATTTGTCATGTTATAGGCTACACCGTTGTAGCTGCCGCTGACCGATAGTACATTAGTATTACTTGTACCATACTCTAGAGTGTCTGACAATCTAGTATTTAACAAAGATGCATTACTTTTGTAATGTATAGTACCTAATTGAGTCATTGTAGGCTCATCTACCCAATAAGAAAATGAAGCTGATTGAGGTGTTTCATCAGTTAAACTAGGTTTTAAGTAGTTACTTACCTGTGACGGATTGCAATTATTCATAACCTGACTCAATTTATGGATTCCGTACTTTAGCCCAGCGGCATCTCTTGAACCGCTATAGGACTTAGACAATTTGAGCAATCCAGGAAATGAGTCATAATCATCTTCAGTTGAATATACCCCTCGAACATATCGATTGAAGCTAGTTGTAAGGGCGCCATGACTTATGAGTGTAGGGCTATCATTATGATCAATATCTAATGTGTAGTACGATGTAGCTTTAACTGCTTTTGCAAGAGCTTCTAATACAGCAGATGGTTGTACAATACCAGTAAGAGCTGGAATTCTGAGAGTCGGTACACTGCTCTGAAACGCAAGCGAAGCAAGCCCAGAAAGTTCGTATCTTAAGTATCTTCCATCTGCCGTGACTTTAAATTGGATTGAGAAACCTTGATAAGATGTATAGTCAGATACTTGCCCATCTTCTGACATCCAGCCAAACATGAACGATACTGGAATACCTGTAGAATTACTGTAACCGTCTGCGGCCTGGGCTGCACTATAGAGTAATGCTTCAAACGCAGAAGAATTAACACGTTTAGACGAATCGCCACCAACTACACAAGTAAGTATCCAGGAAGTGGTAGAAGTTAGCTGACTATTAGTTATCTCTAGCGACACAAATGGAGAAGGTATGAGTAGACCATAATCGGTGATTGATAAGCCCGCGATCAAGAACGTGCAGAATGGTTGTTTTTTCATAGTCAATCACCTACCTACTCAGAACCTAAATTTAAAGTAGTTGCTGGAATACTTGCAAGTATCTCACCGTCGTTAAATAGCGTAGTTAATGTTTTAGGGATCTGCAATCGTTGTCCTTCTCTGACAGTAAAACCATCTTCAATATGATTGAAGTAAGCTAACACCCAGACATAACTAGCAGATCCTAAAAACTTATTTGCGATTATGTCTAATCTGTTTTCTTCGTCTGCAGGAACATCATAATAAATTACATCGCAATGAGTTGTAAATGAATTGGGTGTCTCTAGAGCAATGAATCTTGCCTCAAAATTGTTAGGGCTGTGAATTACTTGCCGAAGTCCTTTATATCTACTAATATGAGAATAATCTACGCATGTTGTATATTGAATACCGTCATAGTCGATTGTTTTGTACGGTGTGAGTGTGTTGTAGAATTTCAAAGAAGTTACCTCCTCAGCCTATCAGAGATTTGTTTCTAACTGAAGTATAGTTCAAGGTCGACTCAGATACTTCAGTTATTGATAGCTTCAATACACAATGTAGATAGTATCCATCAATACCTATTGGGCCGTCCCATGTAACAGATACATCTGTTATCACTCCGCGAATTAAACAGTCTCCGTTAACAAGTAAGCTGACAACACTGGTGTTGACTAATGACCCGTCATAGTTTGGATAGCAATTAGCTTCGCAAAATCTTATGAGCTCGTTACATTTGCCATCTGTGTGATCTCCTGACCACATGTCCCTATGCATATCAAATTCATAAGTATTAGATCTAGGACCGGAACCTTCGTAAACTTGCCAAGGCTCATATTGATATAACATATCAGGCATTGTTGTATAGTTTGCAGTACGGCTATCATCAATACTTTCAGGATAGACCGGGAAGTCAATACTGTCGCCTGATAAAGAAGAGTAAAGAGTAATTTTACCGAATGGAAGATTGAACCATTGAAACGGATTTGTTTTTGTTGTGCCCGGACCATACTCTGATATTCGGTCAAGCAAAGCTGAGGGCTTGATAGTGCTATACTCATTGAATATTGCAGGATTTACTTGATACGGGGCAGTATACAAGCAATCCATCGTCTTGTTGTATATTACTTTACTTATACTTTGACCGTTTCCAAGAATGTCTGTAGCATCCGGTAGAATGATAGATGACGGTATTCTCAACATTTGACGAAAGGTGCCTAATGTTTGAAATAACTTCCAATCGTCATCATCCATAAGAGCAGCATACTCAAATACATCAGAATCACTTGTAAGAGTGTTAAGCATAGATATCTTTCTTTGACGAAAAGATGTTGCCTTATCTGGGTTACTTATGTCCCCAAAATTAGAAATAATGTCTTTAGACTTGGATTCAAATTCTGAACCGACTAAAGGAGTTCGAGATAGACTATTAAGATTGAGGACCTGATCAACATTCCTATCTCCGACTCTGTCAGCTAAATCCGATAATTTTAAAGAACTAGGTATCTGGAGAAATTGCACATTATCAACTCCTGCCTAAATTAACTTGGGCTAACCGCAATGATTTAATAACATGAGGCTCACCAAACATCGATGGAGGACGAGTCCCACCTGAAGGTAGCTTAGACAGCCACTTAGAGCTAACCTTTAAGCATACTTCAGCGGCTTGCTCAGTGAATACATCATCTATGTTGTCTGCATCTAGCAAAACTAATAAATCATGTATATCATACACATTACTGTTTGGGCCTATTGTCGACCCTACCATGTAAGAATAAATCCAGTCCGGAATTATTTCGCCATCGTTCTCAAGGAAATTGAGTAGCTGTTCGTGCATACTATGTAGCAAGATCTGATACTTATCTTCAAGTGAAGCTCCGACACAAGGATATCTATCAACCATGTATCCCGAATACTGCCCATGGTCAAATGCAAGAAACGCATTACACATCTCAGCATTTGATATCATATGGTAAGGGTAGTTAGGCAGATATCCGGACCGGACAAAATTCATTTTCACTATATCTTGCATTAGACTCATGAAATTGCACCGCCTTCAAAGATATGATAGGATGTCGGTTCCCATTCATCGATGCTTTCAATCTTATCACCTACAATAGTGTTTATGTTGCTAGATTGAACTCGTATAGATATATGGCCCGATATACATTTTTCACCGGTTGCGTATTTATTGTAAGTTTGACTCAGTGCACTGAAAGACGAATCGGCAACTATATAACCGCCATTAGCAGGATATGCAGTAATGAATGAGCCTGTTATTTTTAGTTTTCGCGTCATTCGAGATAATGGATAACTAAATCCAGCGGATTGAGGTAGCTCAAAGTCAGATAATACAATGCAATCTCCTAACTCTACATTATATGTGCTGCTGTTCTTAACATATAAGCTGCATCCTACGATATCACCGTTAGGTGCAAAAGTTAAACTCCTCAGAGCGAATAGAAAATGATTATCGTTTGTAGCGGACTTAGACCAATATGAAAGATCTTCAGAAATTGACGGTATATCGGCAACGGTGACTGTGAGTCCAGATACCAAGAGATTTGCGTCGCTCTCATCAATCGGAATGTACCAAAGATCTAAGTCCTCTATTTGAGATAGATAATTAAGAATGCTATCATCATAGTATAAACATGACCTATACAGATTTACTTGCGGAGCTCCTTGGATATTCGGGTCGATTCTAACCTTCTGGCAATCGGCAATGTTCAATACAGTATTACTGTCGCTTGCTCCGTTTATATGAATTGTTACATATGTATTGAATCTGCTATCGATATCATGAATAGTTATTTCAGTTTTTTCTGTCTCAGTAGGCAAGGTAAATGTTATATCAATATTTTTACTTCCGTTTGACTTATATGCTACACGTTGATTGACATAATCATCTAGATAATTCTGTATTTCAGATGATGTTATTCCTGCAGGGATAACTAAATCATCGCCTAGCTGATATGCTAATGCGCCTGACCTTAATAGGTCATAATCAACTAGTCTTAGATGCCCACTTTCATCTCGTCTTACATACCCTGCGTCAGTATAACTATCTTCGATGTTTAGAAATCCGCCTATCACTGCTTCTTCTGCAAGCGGAATCTCTCGAGTTAGATATACAGGATCTGAATATGACATATCGCCTTCATCAGATACGACGTAGTAGTAATTTGTTACGATGTTATCATCTGGGTCAGTGTAAGATAATCTGAAATAGTCTTTACCTTGGACGCCGCGATATTCACTTTTTGATCCTAGGACCCAGAACGATGTGTTTATTTCATCAATTGTTAAAGTAGCAGGGTCTGTAGTTGTTTCAGAGTATCCTAGTTCCATTCCTGACGGAGGCTGAGTAGCTGTTAATGACCCTACGCTCTTTTTGAGCTCGTTCCTAGCTCCTTCAAGTTTTGCGTATGCTTGGTTATATGCTTTGGTAGCCTCGGAGACAATATCCGCCTGTGCATCTTGTGCAGTTTGCAAATCCTCAAGAGTAGCAGCTGCTGTAGAAGCAGTTACAACTTTATTGAGGTTATCAGCTTGAGTTTTAACTGCCTTAGCATTTTGTTGTGTTGTAGCAGTATCGCTGTTCTCGCTTAATTTATTTACAAGCGTATTAGCAGCAGATACAACAAGTTCCATCTCGCGCTTAGTGTCTGAAGGTGGATTATCTCGTACGGTTATGTAGTCTACTATAGATTGTAGCTTTTTTACATATGTTGTTATTTCATTATACCTATCGGTAGCTGAAGTCACTTTAGATTGAGCATCCGCCACTATTTTCGCGAAGCTATCAACTACTTGCCACTGTTTCTCAACTGCGGCAGTTAATGCTTCAGGAGCGATCTTGAGGACTTTACCAGGCAAGACTACATACATAGTAGACGGTGCTCTACCTGCGACGACATTGCCAATTGTATTATCTTGACCTACGACTACATAATCTCCAGATACCCATGACGGATTGATGTCAGGCAGATCTTTGTCACCTGACTCATCGAGCTTATAGTCAAGCGTAGAAATATATCCGACTTGTTTACCATTAGGCATTCTGTAAATCTCAGACAGTTTGCTAGCAACTGATTTTATGTGATTAGTGTATTCCTTTGTCACTAATCCACTCATACCTGATGAATAATCTGCTTGTGGCAGTTGATAAAGCTTCGGCTGATAGTATTCAATATTACCTTTACTGTCGTATGTACCTCCGTCAACTTGCTTGTGCGGAACATATAAACTAATAGTATCGTCTAGCACATTGCGAACAAATTGTGCTTCCTTATACTGAGGCTTATTAGATGCTAACTTAGGGCTGTTATCCCATATCATTAAACTGTCTGTAGAATCACACCAAGTGCTCTTTTTGACGCTTGCCCCTCGTCCTGAGAATGCGTATAGCTTCTTAGGGTCAAGATTAGCCATTGATACATATTCGTCAGATAATAGTGAATCGACTCCAGATATACGGGTTGCTGAAATTGATTGACACTTACCAGGGTAGTTATTAACTATTCCTTGTATTGCTCCGTTTATATACGAAAATTCGGCAAGTTTGATATGAGCTGTTACACTAGACTCTTGATCTGATCTAGGAACATCTTCCGGAAGTTTGAATTTATCAGGAGGCAATATTACAAGTTGAACACCTCTATACATACTGCCCGATTTATCTTCCGGGAGCATAGCACCTATACTACTGTTAGTAGATTCACCTGCCATGCTGTCATTGGTGCTATACATTATTCTGATACCTATGCACAGCTTACCTCTAAGTGGATCTTCTGAATGCGTCTGTGCATATGCATTCGCATCATCTAAATCTATAATCATAGGTGTAAGCAATTCTACATAGTGCCCATTAAGTACTCCTCTACCGGGTCTAATTTGAAGAGTACTGGAGCTTACAGGGACTCCTTCATCATCTGTCAAACATTCTACAAAGAAATCAGATTCTGAATGAACATACGAAGGACCGATTATATATTCTACGGATTCAGGAGTGCATATCGATTCTCGAGATCTAAGATTATACTCTGTTAGAAGTTGTCCACCCTTTGTACTGTTCGACAGAGGAAATATATTTGTGCTATCTACCGGAAATGTAGTAAAATTCATTGTGTATCCTCCAGTAACAATTTCATTAATTAGCGATTGTGTATATAACTATACAAGGTGATTATGTCTGTTTAATCATACCAGCAGCTAATGCTGCAAAGGTATCCTGCAACGATAGCCCAGAATCGCCGCCTGATGACTTAGGCGTGTTATTTTGCTGCATGATTGCATTCACCACTTTCAAGATTTGCGATAACAATGCTACAGTCTGAACTGTAGGATCTGTTAAATCTTTTGCAGTGCTAGACCACGCATGTGCGAGCGCGTATATAGCATCCTCAGATGATTTTTTCTCATCTCGCATAACTTTACTAACACTAGTGTAATTATATGCAGAATTAAATGCTGTATGCTTAATGAAATAATCAGTCCAAGTAGTATAGTAATCATGCCAATTGAAATATTTTCTAAAGATATCCCACTTATCATGAAAGTTAGCAAACTGATCAATCAAGGTATCTAATCTAGTATTTGTATTAGTCACTAGGTCTATCAATTGAACTGTATATTGTGCTTCGTCTATCCAGAATTGTCTGCCCTTATCGCGAAAATCTTGCTCATCTTGACGAATCTGATCTTGAATTGAATTACCTTGCTCTACTTCTTTCTGCTGGAAGTAATTTTTAACTTGCGTCTCAGAATATCCCGCCGACTCTAGTGCTTTATCAAGATCGTCTATCCCAAACTTATTTGCTGTTGCAGCCCAATCTTCGTAACTCAATCCCTTAGCTACAAATTGATCTTGGAGGTAATCATCTGCAAGCATTTCTTGCAATCTAGCCTTGAGTCTATTGTTACTCATTTCAGTAAGTGAACTGTTAGCATATTGAGATGTAATTGTTTTACCTGTAGCCTTTCCGGATCCAAGCAATGCCTGAGCAGCCGACTTACTAACAAGACCCCAGCTGTATTGCGAATCAATTACTTTAGTTTGAGCATCTATACTGCGGACACCAGACTGAATAGAGCTTAGAATCTGGTTATTGACATTTCCAAAGTTGTCAAGCAAAGTATTTGTAATGTCCCATGATGAACTAACTATGCTTCTAAGTCCAGATATTCCGTAGTAGACTGACTGCCCACCTAGCTGATTAACTATAGGTTCAGTAAGTCCTAATCTTGTGCCTCGTGTAGTAAGCTGATAAAGTGTCTTAACATTATCGTTTCCAACTTTTCCGGCTTCTAGTAAAGCTTTAATTTCGCCTTCCATTCCCCAGGATTCAGCTTCACTGCCTATCAAGTTAGCAAGCTTCTTACCCCAGGCAAAGGGGTTAAGTAGATTGATTATATTATCAACCGTTTCTCTGATGCCTTCGAGTAATTCAAGAGCGGCACCCTTTATCTCTATTCCATATGTTGCCTCTTGCATTTCTAACGCAAGCTGCTCGTCCCACATATGCTGCTGAACAGCCCTTGCTGTCTCGTTATCAAGAACATATGAAAGACCTTCATTAAGAAGATACTCGTTTATTTGTTGCATCTTCAGCTGTTCGGCGCTTGTAGTAGTTTCTCCAGTTTTGAGCAGCTTGAGGTTTTCATCTAGCGAGTTGCTGTTAGTATTCATACTTGCTACAGCATCCGACAGATATGAAAAATCTATTCGGCTAAACGCATCCATTGATAGCCCAAACAAGCCAGATAGTGCTTCAGCAACTTCCATACTGTTCTCATCTGACATATTTTGAAGCTTAGAGAGATTACTGAATAGCGTAGATATTACAGATTTAGAATCTTTCATAAGTGCTTTCAAGAATGCACTGTTAGATGCTCCTGTCTCAGCTAAACTTCGTAAAGCTACTAATTCAGTAGAATTGCCTCCGGTAGCAGCTTTGTATACTGCATCTGTAATAGAAGAGGACAAATCAGGAGCTATTGCACCCGTTACTGCTGCAACTGAAGTCAAGACACCGGATATATCTGAAATATCATATGTCTTGTTCGCTTGTGCTATTTGTGTAGACTGTTCAAATAACGATTTACCATTACTTAAACCAGTAGTCAATCCTGATGTGAGCTGCCTATCTGCATATAACAGATTATTTGCAAATGCTTCAATCTGAGTATTAGCATACTTGAGAGCATCTGCCTGAGATTGCCCTAACCTTACCTGATTAGCAACAATAGATGCATATGTATCAGCGTAGTCGAAGAAATCCTGTGAAGGTATTTCGGCGTTTAGTTTAGTAGCTTGATATGCAAACTCCTCAGCAGCTTTTCCGCTTAGACCGGATTGAAGGACTTTAGCTAAACTATCAGTAATATCCGTAACGCTTATTACTTTAGATAGACCTTCAGATCGGAGCTGATTTGAATACGCCGATAGTAAATCCTGTAGATCTGCTTTAGTGTATCCTTGAGTACCATTTATGAGTCTGAGATTGCTATCCCAAGCATCATATACTTTTTGAGCTGCCTGTTCTAATATCTCAAATGGTGCCTTGATAATCGACTCCATATCAGCTTCAAATCGTTTTTGAGCCTGCTCCTGAGCCTTCTTACGAGACTCTGTATATCGATTAGCTGCTTTATGAGCAGCTTGAAGCGATTTGCCCATAGCTTCAATAGCTGGGCCTAATACATGAAGAGCAACAGTTACTGCTGCAATAGCTATAAGAAAAGGAGGAAATCCTCCAGACGCTGCAACAGACGAAGAAGCTACCTTACCTAGAGCGTTACCAGCTTGACCACCGACAGTAGCAAGTTTTTCTAATGTCTGAGGCAATGCTAACTGACCACCTTTGGCAGCTGCACTTGCAACCTCTGCGCCTTTAGCTGCCATTGAGCCAGCTTTGCCAGTTTTGCCAAGTATACTAGATACAAAATTAGATTGACTTAATTTGGATAACGCTGATTTCCCTATCTGCCCGACATTGCCAAATTTATTTAGAAATCCAGTAACTTTACTTGATAGCTCTCCCGATAAGTCTGAAAGTATGTTATCAATAGGCTTGTCCTTAGCTGAATTAGCAATATCTTCAGGTGCGCTGCTTTTTGGCACCAAATCAGCTTTATCCGGAGGTGCAACATTTGTATTATTGCTTGCTGCCGGATTAGCATCAGCCGAATTCTGCAATGCATCATTGATATCAGGTTTCTTCTGATTTTGATTCTTGCCGTTCTTTCGATTTTGATTCTTGCGGTTCTTTGAAGTATTTTTAAATATGATTGAAGCATTCTGTGCATCTATTGTTATTGCGTTGCTAGATAGACTTACATCCTTTGTAGACAGATTGCTGTCAGTAGATGCATCATTGTATTTAACTTCCTTCGCAGACTGTGCATCTGTAGCTGACTTTTTAGCTTGTTTGAAGCTGTCAACCGAATAATTTGTACCGTGTTTGGAGTTGTAATTCCCTAATTTTTCATTTACTTTATTCTTAGCCCATGTAACAGCGTTATTCTTGTATTTGTCTACACTTTGAGTAACTGATTTACCAATATTAGAATTTTTAAACCCTGACGATAGTGCATCGGCTAGCGATTTACCTAACACACCTGGCATATCTTTAAATGATATACCAAATTCATCTGCAAATCCTTCAAGAGAATCTCGAATCTTATCTCGGAAATCTGACCCTAAAAATGCATCTGCCATCGCTTTTGTAAACGAATCAGCAAACTGATTTGTTGCACTTGTTGCGTTGCGCATGTTATATCGTTTACCGAATGGAGAAGTATTGCGAGATGAATTTCGGAATTCGTCTCGTCTTGGCATATTGAATTTTGCATCAGATTGCGAAGTGGACTGAGATTGCTTCAGTAACTGCTGCAAGTTTCTATCAATAGACTGAAGATATTTCAATTCCTCAGGACTCATATGAGATGTATACTTTCTGCTATCATTGTTTTCTGAGTCATTTGAAGTAGGTATATTATTTATGATATCCACCAGTATCACCTCCACGTAATGTTAGTTAATTGTATCTATATCTAAGAATATTAAAATAGGATGGATTGAAATAAATCCATCCTAATTACTATTACTAGTGCGCCTTTGCATTCAACGCCTGCTGACGAGCTTTAAGTTCTTTAGCAAACGACTCTACATACTTCTTTCGAATGAAAATAGGCTGAGTCATCAACCATTCAGCTGATACTGCACCTTCCGATGCTCTAGAGATGAATAAGGTCTCGTCAATTATGTTTTCGTACAGATGCTGTCTTACTTCTTGAAACGTCTTTTGCTGCCCTTCCACTTCTATCGTGTTTCCACTGGCGTAAATCTCCCAAGGTCGGACGAAAAAATTTGTCATCATTCAAAGCAATGAAAGTGCCCTTTCCGTGGCATTTAGGACATTGAGTAACTCCGCCTGCGCGTAATCCGTAGTTTGTAAGCTCTCTGATCTTATCTTTGATTACTACGTAATCAGCAGCCGATAGTTCCTTCTGAATCAATAGTTTAATCTCAACCGGAGTAAGATTAGCGTTGCCATTTATAGATGTTATCATGTAACACATTCTAGCAAGCTCACGATTGATTCTACCATCCGCAAATTGAAATGCTTTATCTTTTTGGGCATTGAGCATTTGGCGAATAGTTGGTAACTTGAGTGTGATATCTCCGTTGAAATCCAAGAAATCTTCTCTGCTTATCTTGATATCATTTACAAATCCTTCTGGAAGCGGAACGCATGCGATGCTGTTCAAATTAACTTGGTATTCGCCATAAGAAGCTTTGCCGCATTCGTCGCAGAATATTGCGTTTGTCGTATAATATGGGCCAAAATTTAGAATTCTTATGCATCTGCAGATCCAGTTGAAATCAATTTCAAGAAGCTGCTTGCAATCAATGTCTTCTTCGATTGCTTCGGGCAGTATCTTGTCAAGCATAGTTTCGTCAAAATCTTCGCTGCCTACATATTCTAATTCAGAAACAGTAGGTAAGCCCTTTATAGTAAGAGTATCTGGAATATCAGAATACAACCCCTTACCCAACAGTTCTATTTTCTCTGAAATTGCTGTCATATCTTTAACCTCTCCTAACGGTTTTTTGGATTGATCTTATGATATTATATAAGGTCCTAATTATTAGTCTTCTACTAACATTGATTTGCATCTAGTAATTACAGTTTCTGAATTACCTTGATAAGTTATGCAATCTTTAATGGTTCCGGTGACATTATAACTACATCCGGATTTGAGTTGCTTAGCAGTATCCCAAACATATACCATATTATTGCTGTCAATAAACTTGTATTTGAATCTGAATCCATATTTACCGTTAGTCTGACTTACACAGGAGCATTTACCTGTAAATTGAACCTTATCTCCTATATTTCCAGCAAACTTATTAGGCTTAACAGCCTCCGTATCAAGCATATGATTGTTGAATACTGTGTAAGCATGCGGTAACGAAGCAAACATCCACAATCTTCTTATGTCGATAGTCGGATTAGCACAAACTGACTTAAGATTAATGTGATAATCATCAGAAAGATCGGTAGATCTAATCCAGTGCAGCATCTCAGATATATCTATTTTATTTGATTCGACCGATATGTTGTATTGATTGAATTCGCTACGAATTAGATCTAAATAGTCAGCAGGGGCTGAAAATATATCCTTACTATAAAGATAGTATTCTAACGCTCTTTGTCCTGTAGGGCGAGAATCCTTTTTGTTACTGTATCCGAATGTATTCACGCAGAATACAATATATTTAAGAATGATTACAGGATACTGCTTCTGAATAGGTGTCAGATAAATTAGGCATTCTGATGTAATCATGTCAGCAATAGTACTTTCTGGCCCCTGTATATCTACTAGTAATGAATAGCAATCAATTTTTACAGGAATGAACGGTGCTATAATTTGATTACCGTCAATAGTGATTGATTTAAACTCCTTAGCAGCCTTAGAATAGTCTATATGTACATCTAGATTGCTGTACATCTTTTCAGCAGATTTAACTATTCTATCTACACTGTCTACATCTTTCTCTAAAACTAAATACTTAAGCATATGCTTACCTCCGTTATTTTTGATATCTTGATATGTGTACTATCTAACGAATGAATAACTATATTATTTCCTACATATATATTATATGTGAAAATTGGCGAGAAGTCAAGCATTTTTTAAAATTTTTTAAAGAAATTGAGGAGAATAAAATTCAAGGTGATAGCTCCAACCTAATCAACAAAATAAATAAGCAGATGCCTTCGTCAGCATCTGCTTCTGTTGTTTATTCGGCGTACATCGTTTAATTGGATATGTCTTCTTCAACTACATTATCCTTGCCATATCGATCTTTGCATATGTCGTACTTAGATCTTTTATTATTTCGAATGAATGATTTCACTACATCTAATGACTTAATATTGAGGGGCTCATCATACTGTGCATACAACTCATCTATCAAGCCTAGCAAAGTATATGCTACATCGTCGTCGATGTAATCTACATCTATACTAGGATTATCAACGTCTATGCTTCTTAGATAATCCTTTACAATTCGCTCAATATCTGCCTTCTTCACTACATTAGGTTCAATCTGGTAAAGTCGTTCGGCTACCTCCCTCTCCAGCAGATCAAGATTATCGATGCTAGAAATTACATCAATGACATCGCTTGTAAATATAGCATCTATAAACTGATTAGCATCATACTGTTTAAAATCTAAGACTTCGCCTAATTTGTTTAATACTTCGATATCACACTTTTTTGCTAATTTACCTGCAGGATATCCGGGTGTAAGTAGTCCAAATACATCTCTCAAGACAATCTGAGTTGTGTAACTATGAAGATAGCCGTGTGCACTCTTTGTAAATAGTATTATATTCTCTGGAGTGTTATTGTAGGTGTTTGTATCCTTATGATGAAATATAACATTATTCATGCGTTTCCAAGATAAAATAGCACGCCTAATTCTGATTTTCTGGCTCGAAGTCAGCGCATCAACATTGTATGTCTTGCATCCGCATTCAATCAATTGATCAACCACATGATTAAGCGGCACCCTGACATAAGGATCTACACTAGATAAAGTTCCTAATATTACTCTTTTCATACTTGCACCTTCCGTCTACAAAATTACCGATAGGCTATGTAACATAATTATTAACCGGTATACTAAATCTAATATACCGGTTAATAGAAAAATTTAAATTAAATCGAGTCTATTATCTTTAATTGCTCGAATTTTAAACTCTTCGTCGAGTTTATTGTCCCATTTAAATTCGGGACTTATATCATACAGGATATCATCGGGTAGATTATTATCCTTAATACTTTTACATAATTCGTAGTAATAATCGTATCCGACTTTCGAATTAAGGTTATCTAGAATTAATTTATATAATTCTATTTCTTTATCGGTAACCCCATATAATTCTTTCAAATCCGTTAATTCTTTTGCCAATCTTTCCATTTCTTTGTCTCCTTAATTTTGATATTTTCGTAGTATAGATTTATCCTACGATTATATTATAAGATATAATTAACGAAAAGTCAAGCATTTTTTTAAAATTTTTCTTAAAAATTATTTGGTAATTAAAATTCAATATCACTTAAGTGCCGCTTGCCTAACAGCATCTACACCATACCCGCAGACATCATCCCAGAAACTTGAAAGACCAGGAATATCTAAGTTGGCAATCTGCACAGTGTCTACAACACCCTGTAGCCAAGCGAAAGCAAAACTTGAGGAGCAATTGATAAACTTGCCATATATCTTCTTACCTGTAGAAGTTGACAATAATTGAGATATATCAACATCTAAGTGCTCATCGTGATCTGCAGTTACATATCTTTTCACAAACATGCCTCCGTGGAAAAGTATTTAGAGCTTTCACTCAAATGACATCTGCTACTCACCTGCACGCAAGTAGCCTTTGTGCCCTTTATACTCCCACATCTGAACAGACTCTTGTTCACCAATTATATGATCATATGCTTCATCATACAGATCTTGTAGAATAATTGAATATTCATTTGTACCATCAGCTACTAACTCGCCCGTGTCTTCAGAAATATGAGACTCTGCAAATGTCACTGTAGTAGCAGTTCTATCAACTACTTTGTATTTTGCAGTTCCACCATATAGCATAGGGTATTCATATGTCCTGCCTAGTTCAAATCTAACTTTGGCTAGGTTAGTATTTGCCCGTATTACACGTTTCATAATATCCTCCTTTAGATGCAGTAAATAATTATCAATATACATAAAAGGTGACATCTGCACTTAATATGAACCCTATGTAAAGTCTTATAAATCAGATTTACTGAGATCTAACATTCAAGGATAAGGAACTCCGTATCGCTCTAAGCAAACTGCCTCAACCCTCTCTTTAATAGTCTTAGATTGAATTGAGTTAGGTTCGAATAACTTGCCACATAGACTGCACTTCTTCATATAGATCAATCCTTCCTCCAGTAATAATGACGAATCATACAGTTAAGACCATAAAATTGTGCCCTACAACCGATCTAAGATTGTAGGGCAATTTACATCAGTATTAAATTAACTGTACACTGAACTCAGCTCTGTAAATCGGACTTTGTAAGGTAGATGGCCCTCGAAATCACAAAGGGCACTTGAACCTTTACAATATCGCCGCCTTGCTGATTCATAGCGCCGTTAGATAACGCACCAATCCAAGTACCAGGACAGCGAATAACATCTCTTACATTTCCCTGACCGTCGTATTTAATGAAGAAGACCTGCTTCATATATTCAGACGGCAGACCCATTCTTTCTGTGTCAGGATCATAAACTTGCTTTCTCCAAGCTCTCAATGCATCAAGAACATTAGGTTCGCAATAGCAGTTAAGCGTCCAATCAACATCAGCAAAGCTAACTTTCGACGGGAATTTAATTAGACCGTTTCCGTAATGAACTGTGATGATATCTTGCTCTTCTTTGATTTCTCCTACTTCATCTGTACTCAATGTAAGTAAGTCAGAAAATTCTGTCGGGGCAGATCCGTCCATGTTGTAGATTCTAATTTCAAAATTATTCGTCGTTAAGGGTACATAGTTGTCAATACCAAGCATATGATTAGTACCCATATGTAACGGTGTGAACATATTATCTCCTCCTTTAATATTTTCTATTGTATAGAAGGTCAATTCTATTGACTTTCAATCGTTTATATACTATAATTAAATAACAACTTTAAGAGAGGACGGAACAAGATGCCTACAGGTAAGCCTACACACGAAAAAAGATGCATAATATGCAATGAACTATTTTTACCAGAAAAGCCATCATCTAAGATATGCAAAAGAACACACTATAATCGTTGCCCCATATGTAACAAACAAATGGTATGGAATTCTACGCGTTCTGTCGAACCTTGTTGCAAAGAATGTCGGAAAGAAGCTACTCGAAGAAAGAATGTAGAAAAATACGGATGCGACCACCCTATGCAAAATAAAGAAGTACAAAATAACCATAAGAAAGCTATGCTCAGTAAATATGGAGTAGAGTCGCCGTTACAATCGGAAGAAATAAAATCTAAAGCCATTGCAACTAATCAGAAGAAATTCGGATCAGATTGGGCACTTGGCTCTAAACAGATAATAGCAAAAAGTAAACAAACTATGATGAGCAGATACGGAGGCCCTACTACAATGGAGAGCCCTATATTAAAAGAAAAAGCTCTCAATACATTTAGAAAAAAGTACGGAGTTGATAATCCGTCAAAAGTAGAAAAATTTCGACAGCAAGCAAAAGATACTAATATTATTCGATATGGGGTAGATAACCCTATGAGCAATACAGATATATGTATGTCTGCTATTAAGACTCGTATAGAACATTATGGCGAATTTTGGCCGCCTGAAATTGACGAAAAAGCAAAACAGACATTCTTAGAAAGGTATGGAGTAGATAACCCGTCAAAATCAGACAAAATTATGGACGCCATCAAGAATACATGCATGAGCAGATACGGAGTGCCTTATGGGTGTATGATACCTGATAAACAAAACAACTTCCACAAGATATCAAAACCAAACCTGTTACTACATGATAGGTTAGAAAGGATAGGAATAAGAAGCTCATTTGAGTTCTATCTATGCAATAAATTCTACGACCTGATCCTGCCTGATCAAAATATTCTAGTAGAAATCAATCCAACTTATACTCACAATATTATTGGCAATCACTGGAACAAGGAAGGATTGGACAAGAATTATCATCTAGAGAAGACTCAGATAGCAGCTGAACATGGTTACAGATGCATCCACATTTTTGATTGGGATGATCTGGATAAGGTAGTAGATATGCTCAAACCTAAGAAATCAGTATATGCTAGAAAATGCGAGATATATAAACTTATCCCACAAGCCGGAGATGAGTTTCTTAAAAAGTATCATCTTCAGGGAACATGTAGGGGCCAATTACTATACTTAGGGTTAGTTTACCAAAATGAGTTACTTCAAGTAATGACCTTTGGCAAATCAAGATATGATAAGAATCACGATGTAGAGTTACTCAGATTATGCACAAAACCAGGATACACTGTTATTGGTGGAGCAAGTAGATTGTTTTCTTACGCTACAAATGAATTTGGACTAAATAACATAATTTCTTATTGCGATAGATCAAAATTCACCGGCGCAGTATATGAGAAATTAGGTATGCGACTAATACGAACTTCGCCCCCACAAGAGGTATGGTCACAAGATAATAGGCGAATAACCGCTAATTTATTGAGATCGAGGGGGTACGACCAATTGTTCAAAACAAATTACGGCAAAGGTGCAAGCAACGAACAACTTATGCTAGAAAATGGGTGGCTACCTGTATATGACTGCGGTCAGTATGTGTATGAATACAAGTAATATTGATTGTATGCTAACATCATATAATTAAAAAAAATATCACCGATATATTAATCGGTGATATTATGCGTGCGTGTAATCTTCATAAGACAAATCATATTTCATCTAACAAATAATCGATATCTACGCGAGAATAATCAGCTTTGTATCTCGCTAGTTCTTCTTTGATATCGTCGCTTGCATATCCATGTAGACACACAGTGTTAGTATCCGGGTCACCCGGCAAAGGTCGAAAGTATATCAAATAATTATATTCGTATGTTCTATCATTGCCTACATCTGCTGTAAGTAAGAAAGGTTTAACCCAACCTGGTAAGCTCTTAGCGTACGACCGACCTCGGCCTATGAATGCACGATATGGCTTGTCGTACCCTGATAGATTGAATAGATTACTTCCTTCTATTGCGTCACTAAGCTGCTTATGCATTTCGTAGCATCGATCATAGATTCTTGTTCTAGCTGTGTTAGAAATGTATGTTTTTGCTTGATCTACTGACATTGTAGGTGTAAGTACAAACGCAAGGGTGAATCGCTTGGAGTATATCAGTTCATCTGATTCTGTATAAGTATAGTAACAATCTATCTTGATGGTATATCCGTCTACTTTGCTTGTCTGCTGTTTGAAGCATCCAGTCTCTTTATCATTTGGAATCTCAAACTTATTCAGATACTTATCAGCATAACTAGCAACAAGGTCTTCTGACAAATCAGCAAGGTCGTCAATCGAGTCGCTTATATTGGTAAAATTGTGATTGAATGTCTCAGGCACTTGAGTATAATAAATTGCGTACTGCGACAGCGAATCCCAGCTATCATATATGGTACCATCAATACAACAAACTATATGATTATCTCGATTTGAAGTTCTACCTGTTCGTACTAAGAAGGTTCCGCTTGAGCCGATGGTATCAGCAAATTCAGACAGCGTAAGGTTGCTATTTCGTATATCTTGAAATGGTTTACATCCATATCGTTCTACAAGCTTAGTGAATATACTTACTCTGCTGTATTCATCAGTGCTTAGCCCGAGTTCTTTGCATAGTGTATTCAGCTGCTTACTTATATTTTGATATGATGTATTAAATGCAAGTGACAACGCCCGCTTGACGCAATCATCGACATTCTTGCCTCTGCTATTAGCATTGTATCTGATATAATCCGCCGAATATATTACTTGATTCATATTTCAATATGATCTAACTGATCAACAACCTCGTTGATGTGACGAAGGAGATTTGAGCATTGAGACGAAAGTTCAACAAGGATACTCCATGCGTCGTAACATCTTTCAGCTTCAGCATCCGAAATATCGTCAAACCAAGCAAACTCTTCAGGATTAGTAATATCTAGATCTTCAGAAATATATTCTGCTACAGCCTTAACCGAAGTGCGTATCTGTCTTAATTGAGCATTCAGATTATCAAGCTTATCATTTGCAGCATCTACAATGTTCTCGAGATCTAGAGACTTATCATCGCATGCAGCTAAATATTGATTGTAGTTTTTAATTTTTGCCATATTTATCAATCTCCTATCAAATTATTATGGATTGCAATCGCCAAAAGACTCGCTGTAGCAAGGTGAAATATTATCCCTATCGCAAACGTCGACAACAATTTCAGGCATTCTGCTAGTAGATGCAGATATATCAAGCCACCTGTAATATAGATACCACGCAGCACGTTCGATTTCATCTACTAACTCTTTTGCTTCGCTGTCAGTAAATTGCTCTTGTGTCGTCCAATTTATTACCAGACCAGCTCCAACGATTGTACATTGAAAGCTCTTCATTCGCAAATTGTCATTAAATTGAGACTCATTTATTGAACTCGCGTTGAATTCAGGCATGCGAGCACCTCTATACGCAGGTCCGTTTACCTTCAATTTGCTTGATAAGAACTTCAAAAGACTAAGCGAAACACCATACGATGCAATTACTTTCTTCATATCATGTGCCTCCATATTGTAGTTTAAATTGTAATGATTCACTTAATTATATAAGGTGTACTAATAGTGCTTTGTATTTTCAAGCATAATAACGAAACGGCTGCATTCTCTGTGAATCATTTCTACATTTCAGATACTGCAGATATAACATATCTTTAGTACATACTTTCAGTTTGTACTAAAACAATGATAATTTAATAAAAAAATGAAGCTTATCTCGTAAGAGATAAGCTCCGCCGCACTATTTATTTAGGAATTTAACAAAGTCTCCTTGAACTCTATTACCGCGTTTCCAAGTTCCTTTTCAATCTCTTCGTAAACACTGATATTAGTTATATCGCTATCTGCAATCTTGATAACCTTAATATCTCGACCTCCTGTACTGTCAACATATCTGAAAGTTATCGAAGCTTGATAACCAATCTCTTCAGGTTTGTAAGAATTAATATCGATATTAAAAAATGGTATCCCGCCTAGATCCTCAAACCAATGAAGATATTTAGAATATAGATGCAATTCACATGTGTGTAAGAATAAAACTGCTTTCCGATAAGTCTCATTATTATATTGAGGACCGGGAAGCATTCTGCAATCAAAATTGCTTTCACCTTGATTTAAATTTCTTTCTTTCATTTTTGACAATCCTTTCTTTTTGATAAGTTAAAAATTTTGATATAGCGTATTGAAAGTATAAATTTAATAATTTCCTTTCAATTATATTATATATTATTTTTTGACAGATGTCAATAAGTTTCTTAAATTTTTTCAATAAAAATATTGACCGAGCTGATTAGACGGTGGTATTTGAGTATTTTAACGATTCACACAAAACAGCACGCTAGATAAGCGTGCTGTCCTGAATATGCCTTATACATATGTATGCTGAATCCTTATTGTCTATCTTATATTATGTTTAACGATTTATGCTTTGTACTGATTAAGGTCCGTCCCTGGCGGGCAAGCAACAAGGTCAACCATTATGTCGTTGATAACACCGTTAACTACTAAGTAAATCTTACCAATTACTGTATTAGCATTGATTTGATCTAGGCCGTTAATGTCTGCTGACATTCTGACATAGTAGTCATCAATTGCTCCCGCATTCTTCATTGTGTCGAGAATAGGTGTGACACCAGCATAAAATTTGTTGTAAGCTTGCTCATTATTGTACTGGAATGTGATAGAAATACCGCATCTGTAAACAACATCCTCTACAGCGTTAACAAGATAACGAGTAGATAAGTTAGCTAATGCTTGATATGTTGCAGGCGGTACTTCGTATAGTGTTGAGTTACCCCATACAGTATTGCCAATGTCAGGAATATTTGTAATTACATTTATGCCTACACCGTCTGACTTCTGCCAACTTTGTAAAAGTTTATTTGGCACTGTGTAATCAAATTTACCAAGATTCAAGCTATGCTTTCGTGTAGTAGGTAGTGCCCATTCATACTGAACAGTCTGATTAAGGGTCATTGCTCTGTGGATCATTAGATCTAAGAATGCAGGAGACGCTGCAAACTGCTTACTTGTGCCTACATATGTGTACTGACCCCACGGAGCAAACAATGCTGAGTGTGTGGTGTATAGTGTATTGTTAGCATTGTATACAGATGTAGGTTTACTTCTTGCAAGCTTCTGAGCATATCCAATTTCAGACTCATTTGTACTTTCGTTAAATACTAAACTTCTTGGAAGTGATTTAGGTACATCTAGTAGCGCAGTAGCACATCTGCTGTTGTAAGCAACCGCCATAAGCTTATTATGAAGCGGAGATACGGAAACTACATCAGAGCTGCCATAAGTGTTACCATTTATTTCTGATAAATCCATATCATCCCAGCCAGGACTTATAATTCTATTAGGATTATAAGTTAACTTATCTGTCAAGAGATCATATATACCAGAATAAGATACATTCGATGACTTGTATCCTACAGCGTATGTGTACAACCACTGCTTATAGTACAATGTTTGTGCTTTAGCAAGAGATATGTCAGTTTTCTTGCTGTCTCCGGAAGTGCTAACAAGGTCTTTAAGTGCTCGGATGTACTTAATTGTAGATGTATCTGCATTATGTAGCGAATATCGAGTTGTAGCAAGTGCAGTAGCTTCCTCGAGTATCTTCACCGAATCTTGATCAGAAAATGCTGGGTCATCAGAACCTCCAGAAAGTACAATAGGTTCTACATCTGAATATTCTGATATTTCAGCAGTTTGGCCATCATTTACAGTTAGCTTACCTGGATTAAATGCTGCAATATCTATAAATTTTGACTCAACTTCTTCATAGAATGGTATGCTATCGGTAGAATCTTCTAGATCCGTAACAAATACTAGATTCTCTGCTGCAGTTTGAACTCCTGATGAATCTACAACATATACAACTAAGTTCCAATAAGTCTTATTGTTCTCGTCGTATCTATTTTTACGTGTAAGTTGCAACTTTAAATTATTGCCAAAGGTGCCAGGATACTTAGCTTTAATGACAAGCTCATCTGTTTGGGTTTGATCAGTTTTTTGACCGGACACAGCTCCTGATTCAGTAACAGAATGCACAGAATATTTTGTTTTGATCGCAAGTGTCCCTTGCGCACATGTACCCGGGCATAGACGACAAACTAGGACATCATAACCTGCAGTAAGTAACGTCATGGCCATCTGATAAGAATAATCCTTAGCAAGACGATATCTAGACGCTGGACCTCGATATGTGCTAACAAAAGATTCTAGGCCTGCCTGAGTAGCAGGAAAATGCTGCCATACGAGCGATTCAAATTGATCCCTTGGATCAGCTGTCTCGCCTAAAGAACTTGGGTCTACAAATGCAGGTCCCCAACAGGCCGTAATCGGTAGTGCAACAGTAGCAAATGACGACGAACCAATGTTATAAGTATAATTTTGGCTTATTTCATTGATAACAATTTGAGCCATTACTTAGTTCCTCCCTTAGTAGTTGATTTTATTCTATTTTGAGCTACATTGCTAGGTGATTTAGTACGCTTATCGCTTGTCGATGAATTAGAAACAGGCGTGTTCTGAACATTCTCAACTCGAATGAAGTGTGGATTGTTGATATATCCAGGAACATCCTTAATTTCGCCAGGCTTAAACGTGATGCCATAGAAAGTAGCTTCTGTGTACGATATATTCTTGTATTTCATTATGATCACCTCTAATACTGGTGATATATAAGGTTCTACTCACTTATCTGTAACAGCGATATCAGTAGTCGCATTGGTGAGTTTAGCCTTACTGTATGACACTAACATACATCCTTCACATCGAAGAGGGAGTATTGTTTGATAAAGCTGGCCGCCGTCTATGTACTCAAAGTACCCTGATTTTCGTTCAAATGAACGGCTATCATCAATAACTACACCAAACCTAACTTGACGCTTGCATTCATAAGGTAACCTAAGTGTTAGAAAATACATGCTTGTATACTTGAAAATTAACTCTTTGATTATTTCATCCATATCTGCGGTATTAGTAGTCAATACTGTTAGTTCATAAGATAACTTGATCGGGATAGCTCGCTCATAGTATAAGTTATTAGTATCGACATCCATAACAGACTGGACGCCCTTATGAGCTTGGACGAAATTATATCTATCTGAGTCAATATCTACCTCGTTGTCTCGTGATAACGCTACAATCGGGAATTTGATTTCATCTTGCTGTATTTGGGCAGCTAATTGAGTAATCCCTTCAGGATCAACGACCTTGACTACAGGATTAGGTACATTGTTAGGATTAAAGCTTCGCATCAAATCTTCACATATACAATTATCATAGAGATATATCATTACTGTTCTCCCTTTTCTGACGAAATATAATTGCCGCGATAATCTGTAGGATCAATGATGAAATGATTAGATTTAGAAAATTGACGAGATACTTCCTCCTGGGTGCGGCCTGCAACATGTTTGTCATAACATGGAATAACTTGAGCTACCATATGATCAGGTGCCTGAAGATCACAAGTCAATTCAGTAACCCGAAAAATCCTATCAGGAAGATTAGTATATTGCCCCGATATAATGAATAAGCAATCTCTCTGAAGATATGGGAGATGAAAACTACATCTTATAAGAAAGGGCAAATCTTTGTCATTCTCAACAACCCAGCCAAGTCGTTTGTATGTTTTAACTTTTGGAGCGCTGTCAAAAAAGATAAAAGTTGGAATCTTATCTGAATAGCTGTCAACTACCGATTCACCTTGATTATTTGAAGTAGATAGATTAGGGTACTGATACACGCAAGGTATGCCTTGCATAGATAACGCTTCATCATATCGTCTTCGCATCAATTGTATATCTTTACCTATCAGATTAACAGACATCTAGGATACGGCCTCCTATCTAAGCATTATCAGCTAGTATATCAGATATATTAGCTACATAATCAAGCCATGACCAGTCAAACTTATCAGTATCTGAAACATTGTCAAGATTCATAGCTGATCCGTTTGACAGAGCATTTATAAATTCAGAATCGCTTGCGGCGTACCCTGAATCAATCCAACGAGGATTATCTTTAACATTGAAAACAACTATATGATAAGTAGTTGCCTTCACACCATTACGGATACTATAAACTGGTAAGACCCTAATTTTATCAAAATTCAACTTCAATAAGCTTTGAAGATAGAGTAACTGATTACCTGATAATGACTTACTAGGTACATAGTCAACTATAAATCCAAATTTCTTGATCTCTTGTAAAATAGCTTGCGGAGTCATATCTGATATCCAATCAGACTCATCAGAATTAATCAAAGACCCCGAACTATTCACAACGCAAGCAAACAATGTTCCAAATTCTTTATGATCTACCTTTATTCTAGTCCCGCTTAATTTGAAATTTTGAATAAAATCAGTTACAGTAATAGATAAATCTCTACTAGTGTTAGACAAACACTGTGTAAGCTGATGCCAATTAGAGATCCTATATCGATAAGGTAACTTCGAGTTCATTATGCTCACCTTGCTTATTATCTTTTAAATAGTTTCGTAGTTCTATTTGAAATCCATACAACGCATCGCAATCGCCATCTGGATATTCGGAAAAGTATCGAGCTATTAGATCTATTTTCAGCTTAAAGAACAGTATCCTTAGCTCAATAGGAGAAATTTCTGTATGCTTTTCACAAAATATAAAAAATCGAGTTACGACCGAACTGAACGCTTTATATATTGTAGAATCGGGATTATCTAGATTAGCTCGCTCAATTGTTTTGAAATTAGTACGATTATACTGTTTTAAATCATGAAAAAACGCATTTGCTAAATATGTACTAGATTTCATTGCCGATACCTCCCTCAGATGTTGATGCAGGGTCAATAGACCAAGAAGCACTATCTGCTCCCATTTGCGGAAAGACTTCTGATAAAATTTCTTTAAGAGCATTTTGATAGTTAGATTTATCTGAAACATTCAGAGACTTAAGTATATCAACTAATGCAGTAGCTTGCGATAATGCCGAATCTCGTTTATCAAACTGAATTGTACTTTGAGTGGTGATGATAGGATTCATATGCAACTTGAATGAATCTACAAATCCTGACATTCCTCTTACTGTGAAGTAAGTATTGATAGCATCAGTCCATCCTGAAATGTATGCTGTCTCTAATCTCTGCAAAGAATTTGCATATAGAGCAGATCTTTGAGATAGTACGGAACCTGCACCGCCTAACCCTTCGTTAGAAGAAAAGTTCATTGCTTCTTTAGGCACACCAAGTACAGATAATTTCTTATCTTGATAGTACTCTAAAAGTTTATTGTCAGTCTCTGTTGCCTCCGACATATTTAAATCTGTAATAGAAATTGCGTCATTTCCGTTGATTTTTGGCAAGTATATTAAGTTGTTAGGGCTGTTAGGATTGACGAAACTCTGAATATCTCCATCAGTTGTATTAATAGACAATTGTTGCTCAATTGCATCTTTAATCTGCTGCAACGAAGATGCAATTTCAGACTCTTCACCGCCTTGACCGCAATCAACATTGATAAACTTAACTACTCTTATCAAGGAAGACAATAGCATTGAGTCTTCGAGCAAGCTTAAAGTCTGAGTAGGTTGGACTGCTCTATCCATGAGAGGCTGGGCAAACTGAATATCATATGTCAAAGTCTGATTGTTACTGTCAACTGTATCAATTGTATACTGGCCTAGTAATCCGCCTAACGAAAAATGAATGATAGCGCATTCAGGATATGTGATGACATTACTTCCATAATCCTCAACCTGATATAAGTATCCGTGAGGTTCACCCTGATGCCAAAGATGCACTACATCTTCCGGCGGAATCTTGTATGCAGGGACAATATCAAAATCAAGGTCCTCAATAGTATTATAATCTAGTGCTACATTCTGCCTAGCAGACGTTTGAGACATATCAGCATATAGCTGTGTCGTCGGTATGTATAGATTACCGATGGTAGCTAACTCTAAGATATGATCTCGAGCATATGTATTGACCTTCCAACGCTTCAGTAATGCATTCACTATCTCTGCACCATCAACGAATTTAGAATTTGCTGGAGTTGCCCAAATAACATCTCCGTTAGTATTGACAGTTGTTGCATCAGTTGCATAATAAGATAACGCTGTACTTATCTGCGAATCGCGAGCAAGCGCTCGCATAGTATCAATTTGAGTATGAATGTCTGCGATACTAGTGTCACCGTGCAGATCAGATAACTTATAGAGTGACCCTGTCACAATATTGCGTAAATAAGAATTACTTTGATGACTGTTTCGCTTATTAATCAATCTGTTAAACCATTTGCTTGCCATTTTACTTCACCTCCGGTATTAAAGGTTCTGACATATATCAGCATCTATTTCATAATGATTGAAAAATTCAGATTCATTCACTATGACTACATTATTGGCCTTAGCTTGACGAACCAGTTGACCATTTGTAAGTTCGTTCTGCTGACCAATTACAAGATAATCTAAACTGCTGACATACTCGACCGGCTCAAGCCCATCTTCGCTTGATATAACAGAAGCACCATAACTAGACAAAATAGCTTTTATTTGAGTATGATTTCCGTGCAAGAATGTCCCAGTGATTCCGATACATTTATCCTGAAATACGGGAGGACCTTCGAATAACTTATTTGTTTCGACCACTTTAATACGGGGATTCATAAGCAATGCAGAGATGTTACTCTGATTATACGGAACGCTCAACCACTGAATCAATCTATTAAATCCTTTTGAAGGCGACCCTATTTCAACAGCCAAGCTGTCAGGATTATGAATGTAGTAATCAAATGTAGATACATTATTTCTACACCTGTTAGCGATACGATTGAAAATAGAGACATCGCTAGTAACAGCAAGCGGAACAATTGCAGACAATAAATCAACAAGCGTCAATGACAGAGGATTAGTATCTAACATACTATAATCGTCAAGATCTAATATATCAGGAATTGAAATAATTTCTTTATTGCGAACATGATCCCAATATGCTCTAGGAGTTATTTCCGGCAGATTGAGAACTTTCAGCAGGTGGATGCAATCACAATATAGATTTGATAGACAATTCGGATCGTTACAGCGCACTGCAACATCATCAGCTCGCACATGTATTAATTTATTGCATGTTGAGCAGTAGATTTCACAATTTGAATCAATGGCTGAATCACTATCGCTGTATATTATATTGTTATAAGCATCTAGTACAATAGATACATTAGCATGAAGCCCGAACTTAACGACATTACTGTACGGAACATTTACTGATGTAGACTTATCTGATATTCTACAGTATATGTAGCCGTTATCGTCCGTAACTTGATCAAGCGACTTAATTTTCATTTGTGTCAGCTTAGTAGATACTCTTAAAACCTGATTTCGTCTGAAAATGGTATATCCAGCAAATACAGGATACATGAATTTTGTCGATGTACCTTTAAGCAAAGTTAGCAAAGTGTTACGATTAGGAGTGCTATTCATGGCCCAACCCGGCAGCAAATTGAACCCATTCATATTCAGCCAGTTACGAATAGGCGCACACCCCTTAAACGGAGTTGCAAGGCTCTCAACATTACTAGCATAGAATTTAAATTCCTCAGGATGATTGAGAAATTTAGCGATGAGCACATCTTCAAATGCCGATGTATCTACTGAACCAGAAAAGTTATCAATCAACTTGTTAGTATATAGCACACCATCAACCCAAGTTGTTCCGCCTCGTAAATGGATACCTGAAGGGCAGCTATTGTACGATATAAGAGTGGTGACGATTGTCGGCACTTTGTCTGTATACGAATTACTATGGTACAGCATTACTGACTGCAACGCGCCTGACTGGCTGTATTGTAATCGTATTTGCAATCCGAGAGGAATAGGTGTGATATAATCGCCGGACTGGATTACATTGTCAACATACATACAAAATACCTCCCCGCAAACATGAGTAAGAAAGTTTCTTAGTGATCATGAAATTACCTCTTTCTGTATTTATTGTTATTATTGTATAATTTAGAAAATGCGCTTCCTAAATTATTTTTTGAATTAATAGTGCTAGATATACCATTCACTGAACTTATAACGCTAGACACTGATTTAATGGGCACTTTCACACCAGGATTATCAAGCATAGCACTCCAAATTGATCCTGCAAACGAGTCGGCCACGTCCTTGCTCCCGCCCACGGGATGATCAATACGTCCTGTTACGCTATCACGCTGCAGATGAATTAATTCGTCCTGAAGCAATTTGCAGTCGACCATATCTACTCTTTCTTCTAGTAGAATTGACCGAAGTGCTGTGTAACCGTCTGGCGTCCTATCTAGCGATATTTTTGAAGTTTTAAACCCTTGCGACTCGAGAAGCTCGGCTAAATATTCACTCTGAAATTGGTCTCGACTTATTAATTCAATGCGAAATCCGACTTTTCTGAGCCAACAAATAAATTCTAGAATTTTTTGATATGGGATCTTATCGCCTCTAGGAGCTTCTAGTGCTACAGAAAACAGATGAGTGAATACAGGTTGGGAGACTGTACCAGATATACTATTTCCGACATCTCGCCTGCCGGATATGCAGCTACCCGATATACCAGTTCTGTCTGTATTAAGCGACAAGTCAAGGTGAATGTACACAGGATTATATATGAAGCTCTTTATATGCTCGACATGAAAGAATTCTTCAATGGTCAAGTTGTCTTTAGTTCCAATCTGAAGCACATCGTTATAAAAACAATTCTGCCGTCTGGATATACATCTTGAAATAGCTTCTTGAGTTATGAATGATAATGCACCAGGAACAGACATACCTGCTAGGTCTCGTAGAGCTATGTCGAAATCCGCAATGAAATCGGATCTCATATCGATAGGAGGCGTAAGCAACTTGTAACCTTGATCTCTCAGCTCCTGAAGGGCTTCTGGAAATGTTTGATTATCTGGCACAACAAATCCTCTCTTATGCCTGTCACCGACAGCAATGTAGAATTTCTCTTCGCTGAACATCGAAGGCGGTAGCACCTCCCATTGAGGTTTGTCATCTACATACATGTGATCTCCGGCACCAGCTTCAAGCTGCTCTTTAACATATGCTTCCATGAAGTCGCTATCGCTTCGCTTAGATGAAATAGCGAAGATTTTACCTAATACCTCACCGTTTTTTCTAAATGTACCTTTAACACGGGCAGATATAGTATTGTAAGTATCTTTCATATCTCGTTTAGCTTTATTTACATCTTTTATTCCTGCCTTACTGAAGTTACATTCATCAAGGAAACCGACGAAAACTTGCATTCCAAGCGCATGCGCTGCGGTAGATCCATAATCAATTACAACTTTCCCACCTTCGGGAATATAATAGAAGTCTTTATCACTTTTAGAAAAGGTGCCGTGGGAGCAGAACCAAGGGCTTGCTCTAAGTGTATCATTAAATTCTCTGAACGCTACACCCTTTGCAAGATCTTTTGTTATGTTGAAAAATAAGATCGAGAATTTAGATATCTCTTTCTTTCCAAAATACTTCTGAGGGTCTTTCAAGCACATTAAGCGATAAAGCATATATGCTGTAGCAGTGATTCCTGTAGATGATTTTCCAATTCTGGTAGCTCCAGTTAACACCACCTCTTGAAATTGATTTCCTGCGTCAAATATTTCTCTGAGCACCTTTCTCCAATGAGGATACACTGCCTGACCATTGCGGTTGGTCTTACCTAGATAAGTGTCTGATTCTATGAATGTGTCAATCGACACGGGTATTTCTTTGTAGTCAGCCAACCAGATTTTTTCATAAGTTTCAGAAGTGCCGGTATCCGATAACTCACATAGTATAGTCTTTAAATAAGATTGTTCTTGTTCAGAGCAGCTCTGATATATGTCAGCAATTCTTTTAGGGATATCGTCAATTAAATTATCATACATTGCATATTACCCCTCTATGATAGATAATGCTGCTTGAGCGCTTGTACGTACTCTGTCCCTAGCATCCGCGTCCAGAATGATATCGGATTGACTATATGTATCTGACTGAGCGGTTAATTCAACAATGCTAAATTCTTGCAGATCTAAATAAGGCTGGAGCAATTTATGCGACTCTATCATACTTTTTTGAAGCCGTTCTTGGATACTTATAAGCATCATCCAGGTTGAAGAAGATTCTATGTTTGAATTTTCAATGGTGCGATCAATAGATTGATATAGTTTATCTTCGAGCCTGTCCATGAGATCAAGATATCTTAATATTCTTGCAATTTGATGATAAACTCTCAATGTAGAGATGTTTTGGATAGCTTTCTTGGCCATGTTAGCGTCATCTGTGCACGCCAATAAAGACGTCCGCATTTTTGCGACGTCTTCTTTCTGTTTGGCATATAATGGATCTAAGATAGCTGTGCTATCCTCAACGGTTTTGAGGTTAGACATTCAATTAGTCCTCCTTATTATTGAGCAGATTGCAGATCAAAAAGTATCACGCTTAAGTTAGCGATAGCATCTCGTGAAATATCATCAGTGCTATCTTTAGTTGCAAATGATCCAAGCTCGTCAATCGCTTTTCGTATATTAGCAATCACGTTATCATATTTCTTAGAATTCGATGCGTCAGATACGCCTTGCTTAGCTATTTTCATCTGGTAATACCTCCCTAACTCGAAACAATTTAACATATGGTGCATCTTGCGAACTTACTGCATCTTGAAATTTAACTATCGCTTGATGCAATTCGTCATCGTCAGAACATGCTGACGATATAAAGCTATGTAGATTATTCAAGCAATTACAAATATCATGAATATCAGGGAATGCAGTATAGCATAATACCTCAAGTTGAGCTATTATCTTGATTACATTGAAATCCCATATGTATCGCCGTAAACATCTATATAGATCAATATATAATTGTTGAATAACATTACAACTTATCAACTTTTGTCAGCTCCTTATATGCTGAATTAATGATCTTCGTAAATAAACAAGGATTGGTAATGAATTGAGCTGACTTACATTCACTGCTGAGTATATCATCTTGCAATTTACAAATGTAAGCCTGGTAGTAGTTATAGAATGATGTTGACGGACTATCGTTGATATAATTCTGTACAGTCTCGAGCATTGTACTCTCCTAAAATAATTTGAATATCTGAAACTAGATCACTGGGAGCATCTTGTATGCTTTTTGAGTGTTTAACATATATATCATAGAACCACTGAAATGCAGATATACTTGTTGATAGTTCCTCAATAGTAGGAATTTTAATGGTTTCCCCTCCCGCATACTTGCACAGATCAATTATTGCTGGATAACCTACGATAGTAAGTAATTCAGGCAACCAAGCGAATTTAGAACAACGCTTGAGAGGAAACATTAGTTCAAGCAAGTAGTGAAAATCTGAATTTTCTGTAAGCGGTAAGTTGTCCATCTAGATTGCTCCTTAAGTTGCAGGTGTCGGACCAATATCAACTACGTCAAATACAATTGCGTTGTCTGTTCGAGCAAGCCTATTGAATTCCAGATGAGTATATCCTGCTGAAGCTAACACATCTAGAACAACAGACATCACAGAATTAAGATTAGTCTTATCATTGTAATAGATCCAGAATTCATTTCCCTTGAATATCGAACGTGTTACACCGCAAGTATCATCTCTTAGATTTAAAGTATTGATTACTTCTTGAGCATAATCCGATATGTCAATTTCTGATATTTGAGCAGAACTGAGAACAGGATCAGAAGATACCTGCGAAGCAGACTGCAGATTGCTACTAGTGCTCTCCCCTGTATCTGAATCAGTATCGTCTTTATCATCTTCATCGGAGCTTGTATCCAGATCGGGCAGATTATCTGCATCATCAGATATATGACTGTCTGGTCTAGCAACGTGAGGCTGCGGTGGTTGACTATGAACAGGAGGACGACCGTCATTATCGTCATCAGATTTTGAACTCGGCTCATTCTTAGCAGTGTCGTCAACGCTAGTTTCTGCAGGATCAAGATAGTCAGAAGTTAAGTACTTGTCATCCAAGTAACTTCTAAGTTGCTTAACAAGCTCTGAATTAATGGGGTCAGATATAGCCCCTAATATATTTGATTTTCGCTTACTAGCTCTATAGAGCTTACAATTTAACAGTGGCATATATTCACCCTCAAATCACCTTGACATATACAAATACGATTTATCAAAATCAGCTGACTGAATTATGTAACTGAAATACATATCAAGTTTATTAAGCACATCAGCTTGAACTGATGCAAATGAAACTTTATATATGTGCTGCCCAATATCCAGATTAAGTAATTTCGCAGGGACATCAAGCCAGCTGCTAGACTGACTAATCTTAGAAATATCTATCTCGATGTTATCTCTAACATCTGCTATACTATAGATATGCCAATCTTCGGTTACATATGGTAGCTGAATACATATCTTATCAGCTAGAGCTTCTTTATTAAAGATTCGGCATCCTGCAGATAGCTGAGAATATGGACTGCACTTTAGAATGTTATCATTTACCATCTGATTGGCTCCAAGAAATAGTATAAGTCCTTGATGGATACATTGACGTATCGTCTTGAGTTAGCTTATAGCCATTATCTTTCAATTTTTGACGATTTTCATCAGAAATAGGCTTATCCCACAATACTGATGATTCACCGGTATTAGCTGCTAAATTACAAGCTCGTGCAATTGAGTGTAACTCATGATACAAGCGTGCTCCGGCTGCGACTTCAACTAAAGTTGAAGCTGGCTGGAGTGTGCTTAAATCTTCTTTTGATATATATTCAGCCATTTAGTTCACCCTGCTTACATTTTTAGATTTAAATGTATACAAGGTTCGCAATCAGTTTGAATTATGAGGAGTAATATCAGTAGCGTCAAGTGAAGCGCCGCTAGTGTCCTGCAAATCATGTTTATGGCAAGTAGTCCAAATAGCTCCAATCATATTCCATACGAAAGCCCTGTCATGAGGCTCATCAGTCATGCCGTCAGCATACTTCATTAAATGCCGCACGCCAGAATCGATGTAACAATGAATAGGTATGCCTTTCTCCCAATTGTGCTCTCCATACTTTTTTGCTCCGTCTTCATATTGTTTAGATACTTCTAGAACAGCTTCAAATTTTGTCCAGCCTCTGTGCTGGCAAAATAGATCAACTGCACTAAATAGATACGCTGTACTATGACTACTACTGTGCATGAATAGATGTATCTGATAGACGATCTTCCTCAGCGTGATATCATCTATCATGTTGCATATGACATCGAGGGGGAGCAAGTCACATCGCCCTTTACCCTCCCGAATATCTCTAACTGCTCCGGAATCAAATTGCCTACGATTGCCACTATCTAATAGATCAGCCATTATCATAACCTCCATCAAAATAAACGTCTTGAGCGTCTACGTTTTATTCTTCGTGTTTCTTTAAATGTATATCCGTTTATTGGTTTGCCAGAAGCGATAGATCTCCCTACACTATTTTTAGGGAGTCCTAATGTGGTCTCTGCACTTCGCTTAGACGGAAATTCATCTCCAGTTTCGATGCATAACACATGTACAGATTGGGGGCTCCGTTCACCGCTATCGATAACATTTTTACTTACCTCTTTGCGAGTGCCCCACATTAGATTATTGACGCAATTGTCCCACTTTTGCTGAATATCCTTATGGCATACGGCTTGCTTATTATCAGGATTATCCAAAAATGCTTCTGCTACTAATTTATGCACATAGCATTTCTTACGTCTGCGTTTATCGTCAAGTAAACTTACACAAAGATATCCGTCTTTGTTTTCAGATTGACGCATGATTGAAAATGAATCAGACAAATTACTCCAGACTCTAACTCGACCTAAAGTAGAAACTTCATATGATTCTAAATAGTTAGGTATAGTAGACCACATTTCTTTAATTCCGTCTGATACTATTAAATTAGTTAATTTGCAGTTTTTAGGATCACCATCTTTATATGTAATTCGAAGCCCATCTAGACGAACGCCTGGCAAAAAATTTGCAGCGACTAGATGACTAATTAGATATTGGTGAAAAAATCCACCGCCATTATACAGATTGACCTTAGGATATCTGCCACTGCTCGACAAGGATTTCATTATTTCCGGATTAGGGTCGGCTTGATGATTATATCTTCTAAGAGATTTAACTCGGCCTAAATTACTAACTTGATACCTGCCTTCAAACCCGCTGATATCTTTCCAAATCTCTTTCATTTCTTAACCATTCCTCACTAATGATATAATAATTACAAAGAAAATAATTTTCTTGATCGTTTACCTAAATTAGCTGAATCATATGAATATTCATCTTTAACAGCGAGCTCGGTTTCAACTATATCAAAAGCAACACGAGCAGACGACGACTCTTTCAGCTGATCTACAGTGAATCCATAGTGATTAGCTAGTGCTTCGAACTCCTTATAGGTTGCGTCATCGCATACCCGTAAAAAGCTCATGTTAGATTTAGTTTTGCTTGTTCGAGACTTGTCGGACAAAGAGATAGTACCCCATTTACGAGTGAATATCTTGTTATACGCTGCTCGCAGCCTGTGAGAAATACTATCTGCGCTGTAGTAAGGAAACTTTGCAAGTGCTTGCAAACTAGTCATGCCGAACAGATGAGTCCTAACATTTGGATTGCTTGAATGCCTGATAGTATCATATACCTCTTTCATATATGCATCTTTTGTTTTCTGTGCTGTATCATTTGCAGGGCTTATACCTATGTAGCTCAAGCAATTTCCGTCGTCATCTCGCCATTCAAGCATATTCTTAAGTGCGCTGAAAGGCTCACCATAATGAAATACGGGTATCAGTTTATCTTTTGATTTCATTCGAGGATACATATATAAGAAGTTATCCCAAGACTTCTTTGCAGATTCTTCATAATCTTTACTGGACTTAGGTTGTCCAAATTTGCCTGGGATAGTATCAAGCTGAGCCACTGCCATAGTATGCTCATCTAACGAATTAGCATACTCAATATACTCATCCACATCTACAGGTGTCCCCATGCGATGAAATGTAAATGCCCCAGAATCTAAGAAAAACGACTTAGCAATTCCTTCCTCCTTGTATTTGAGCATTTGCTTAACGCCGCTTCGATCAACCTGGCTTACTAAGACATCCATCGGCTCAAACTCCGGAATATTCTTAAGATAGTCAGCCATCTCTCGAGTTAAGCTGCCCGAAAATACATAGTGTCGGTTCATATCACCATCTCCTAAATAGAATTTCTGTTATGTATATTATAACGATTATTCACAGTATTTGCACTCAAATACAAATTTTGCAATGATTGCATGCACACCAATTCGTCGGCTAGATAAATCATCTAGACACGATATTGCGCAAGATCTAATATGTCCAGAAGAAAAGCATATGATATACCTCAGCACTAGTTCAACCGGAGATGGGGAGTTATCTGGATAATGCTCCATCTTCCAGCATAAATTAGATACAGTATCGTTGAACAGCATTACATCCTTGATTAAAGTATCAAAATAATTAAGTTGATCATTCGATAACCCTAATACAGTATGCACATCAGAAAAGCTCTTAATAACACGCCAAATATTTAATTTACTTAGACGGCTGTACTTAGCAAAATCTACATGTTCAGCATAATCATTGATATCGGACGAAGTACAAGGTGTAACTTCAATAACAGACGACCGACTAATGATTGTATCTGGAACAGCATTAATGTTTCGACAAGTCAATATCAAATATACGCCCGGAAGCGGCTCTTCTAGAAACTTAAGGAGCGTATATGACGCACCTAAGACTCCTGTATCAATGTTCTCAACGCATAGCACAATAGCATTGTTATTCTCATAGCATTTTGTAATTGCATCTCGGATATTCTGAACAGTTGGATCAACTAGTTCAAAGTCAGAAACACCTATCATAGTCCCGTATTGCTTAGCAAGATAAGTCTTTCCACATCCCGGAGGCCCATTGATAATAATTGCATGAGCATCATGTTGAGATAATAACTGCAAGCCGCTATAGGCTTCATTCTGGCACTTCATAGCTAACACGATAAATCCTCCAAACTCGGCACATTGCGAAATGTGAGCAAACTAAACAAGCATACTAGAATATCCTTTGGATCGTTGATAGAAGCATATCTGAGATCTTTTAATCTAGAGTATGTATGCATGAACATGTAATATATATCCGGTCTTGCCCACAACTTAATACATGATCTTATATCAGATTGACAATTTCGGTTGTCTTGAATCTTATCAAGTTCAATCATAGTAGCTAAAATAGTATAGAAAATTTGATCTACACTGTCAGGATAATCGGATAAGCATTCACACAAGTAGTCAAAATTACGATTTGCTACGCCTTGGCGAATACTTGAATCTGTATAAGGCGTATTGCACCCAAATACTTGAAGTATATCGCCATCAGACATATTTGCCAACATATCTGGTTTATATGACATACACTTAGCTACATTCCTTGCATGGCCATAATTAACACCGATTTTTGCAGCAATACTAAGTAATCTATCATTTAGCGACGGAAACTCAGATGCAAGATATTTCAATACATACCTATCATTTACCTCATCAATCGAGACTGTCAACTCTGGTATCCATTTTTCGCATTTAGCATAATGCTTAGAATCTTCATAGATACAAACTATTGTGCCAACTATATTAGTATTAGATATATCCGACATTGTATTGCTCGACAACGAAGATATGAATTCTTTGTCATATCTAATTACATATAGCGCAGGCTGCAGCGGAATGATATGACGGCTTCGCATGAGTTTAAGTATTGATGCAACATCAGACGCTTCGACTCGAGATCCATATACATCTTCAATCATAGATAAATAACGGTCTTTGATGCCGTACTCAGTTCCACACATGACATAGAACTTACCTGGATTATGAGAAATAATTTGAGTACCTACATCTTGAATACTTAACATATCATTCACCACCAAATAACTCGACAAACGCTGAAAAAGGAAGGAGCGCTAGATCGTCATCAAAAGCTTCGATCTTATATACTACATATCCGTCATTAGTTTCGCAATCATCGTGATAGACTATTCGCATGTACTTGTCCGAAAAAACAATATTCTGTCTTATTTCTATAGGCGGAGACAAGATTGCTTTAAAATCGCTAACATTGCAGCATTTGAGCGGGAATATGACCCAAGTATGAGCTGATTTTTGAGAGCCATTGTCTACAAACAGCGCAGGATACCTAAATTTGCTGCTAGCTTCTTTACATATCTTAGTCCAATGCGATTTGACAAAGCACACTCTGTCGCTTACCTCAGTATGTGTCTTACATTCGCCTAACCAACTATCTGATACTACATCTCCGGGATAACAATCTCTAGCCCCGCTACCGCTAACAACACGCCAAGATAACTGATCGGCAATCATCTTTTCTTGAGCATTACTAAATAATTTGTTATTCATATCATCACCTGTCTATGTCAGAAGACCCATTGATGTCATCTAGTATGTATTGCTTAAGTTTTTCATAGTAATCAGGATGAGCTTGAAGATAATCAAACACCTTAGCCATTCCGTTTACTTTGATAAGCTTACCATCTGCTTCAAGCACCTCACCAGTATATGGGTCGCACATAGAGAACCAAGCACCAGCCTTACGAATGATGCCATACTTCTTAACAGCGAGCTGAGCATAATCCATATCAGCCCTGATGCCTGATTGACACATGAGATAATAAGATCCGTTCTTTCTATCCCAGGGTGCAGATTTCTGCTTAACTAACTTAGCATTAACTATGTAACCTGCTGGATTTTCGCTACTCTGCGGAATTTCATTGCCCAAGAAGTCAACTGGCTGACCTGTACGAAATAGTATTCGTAAGCATGAATAGAACTTAGGGGCTTCTCCTCCTGGAGTTTTAACTACATAAGGGTTGTCCATGTTATCTCTAATCTGATTTATGAAAATCATTGTGACACCGTATCTAGTTAACATAGGCACAATCTTTCGACAGAAAACGGTAAGCAATCCTGCTAGAGCAGCTACGGTTCGCTCGCCATATTTCTTCTCCAACTCGCTTCTAGGAACAAGCGAAGGAAGTGAATCTAGAACTATGAGGCCAACTTCTCCTGTTTCTACAATGTCCTGAACAGTCTGTAGTATATCTTCAGCTACAACATCAGGAGGCTGCATTATATCAATGTCAGATTCGTCTATACCTAAAGTCTTAGCCCAAGCTCCGTCAAATCCGTGCTCTAGATCTAAATAGAGCACCTTCTTAGGCCCTATCTCAGCTAAATCATCTAATTCAGTTGCAGCAGATTTATTTCCCGAAGCTACTTTATCTCTCAGTTGATTTACTAAATCGTCAAATTCGCTTTTAAATATCGCAAGAGCATTTTTGCAGATATCAATTGCAGTAGTAGATTTACCGCCGCCCGGATCACCAAAAAATTCAGTGATTTTGTCTCTAGGAATACCACCATAGGTACACCAATTTAAAAGTGGTGACGAAAATGGTATTTTCTTACCTCTGTCTGCTTTGGCACCATCCATTAGCCCTTCGCAATTCCAGTCTCGCTTTTTCTTTTTGATTATATCAGCATAACTCATTACACCGCCTCCTTATACATTGATATTAACGAATATAATGTTTATTCTGCGCTGCATTACTTGTACGGTTGTAATCTGGTAATTCAGCAACTTCAGAAACAGGATTGCTCTCTTCGGTTCTGCGTCTACTATCCCAGATCTTCTTCGCTCCCATAATAAGCTCGCGACAAAATGAAATTTCACGTTCTACTCTATCTACAATTGCCCCATATACCGTCTGAAGTAACTTATCCTCAAGAATTCCTAACTCCGCAACTTCTTGCTTTTTTGCATTAGTAGCTTCGCTAGAAGATTTAATTAATTCAGCACGTTTCTGAGCAGTTCGCAACTTAATAACTTGCTGGCTGATTTTAAATTGACTTAACGCTTCCGACGCACTAAAAAGCTGTAAGGGGCAATCAATAAGTATCTGAGACAATTCATCGTCAGTAATAGGCTGAATCTTAGAATTCAGCCTACTGCATAAGTTATGAGGTAGTTCAAAAAATGATTTAAAATTGTTATCGTATACTTCTGTTGACCAAGCAGAAACAGAAGCGATATCATCGGAATATTCTGAATATAAGTTAGAAATAGCTAGCATCAAGATTATCCTTTCTTTTGCGGTAATTTACATAAGTGAGTTAATGCTACCTCTTGCAAATACTGAGTAGATTTAAGTTCTTGATTAAGTTTAAGAAGCTTATTAGCAAGCCTTAAGCATACTACAAGATGAGCGTCACTGTATTTAGATATCTTGTCCAAATAGTGCGAAGGTATCATTGTCTTATTTATATCCTGCAATAGGATATACTTGATGATGTTAACAGTAAATGAATGAAATCCTTCAAACCACTTAACAAAATTCACACCAGAATTATATACCTCATTGATGATTTCCGCTATCTGCTTGTTATCATGTTTAGCATATCCTGAAAGCAGATCAAAGTATCGATCGTAATTCGGCAAGCCTAAAGATGCTGTCAGCGACTCAGATGTGATATCCTTGCCATATGCTAATGCTTTATCTAATAGCGTCAAACTATCTCTCATACCGCCATTCGCAAGTTTTGCAATGTAATTTATTGCGTCATCAGTATAAGTGATATTAGCACCTTCACTATTCTCCCTATCTATAACATGAATAAGTCTATCGTGTATGCCCTTTAGACTTATCTTAGATAGCTGAAAAGTTTGAACCCTCGATAAAATAGTAGCTGGAATTTTCTCCGGATTTGTTGTACACATTATCCAAACAGACTTCGCAGGGCTTTCCTCCAGCGTCTTAAGCAGAACTTGCCAAGCTGCAGAAGAAAACGCATGGACCTCATCTGCAATGAAAACTTTGTACTCACACCCGATTGGATATGATCGAGCTTGCTGAACTAACTCACGAACACTATCTACACCGTTGTTCGATGCTGCGTCAATCTCTATAGGTTCTCCACACCCATTGTTAAGTGCATTGGCCATGATACGAGCAATAGTTGTATTATGAGTAGGAATGAACCCATCAGAGATATAAGTATGATCAGGATGATCTACCATTATACACTGACAATCTTCGTCACCTACATACTCAATACTGACGATGTTTCGCAGAGGCATAAATTCATTTTGATTCATCATACGTCTACTAAGCTGCTTAGACGAAGAGCAGTATGTGATAGAGTTCGGAAATTTTAAAACATGATCATAAGCGAAAAATCCGATATATTTATACTGACCATGCGATCTATATTTTGCACGGTACTGACAGACCTTGTCTCGGACACCTAGAGATCTAACAAGAAACGCAAAATCCTCAGATAACTTTGCAGAACATGCAGTATATACACACTTGCCTACAATGTCAGTGTATCCGTCAACATCGTACAGACCCCTAAGCAATTCGAGTCGCTGTTCGTAGCTTGACATAAGATAGATTTCAGGAATTCGCTTATCAGATAGACTGCAGAACAGACCCATACTGTTAACAATATCAGCAAATTCACCGATGTTACTTTGGTCAGGCGATAAATCGACTATATCATAGTCAACATTGTAGCCACCGCATTTACGCAATGACAATCCCCAATCCTGTACAAGGATAGAATTGACCTTATTGATGACATCATTATCTGAACTAGAAAATTGGAAACAATCATTGTTAAATGATCCTTGACCTATGAAGGTGCCAACCAAATATGGATCAACAGGGAGCTGACGTTCAGGCCAATCAACTGATGGAATATCGATCCTCAGCTTAAATCTGCTTTCCTTGAATAAGTTGATCAATTCAAGCGTTGTCAAAGTAAAATCTTCTCGTTCTTTTTTATCGGTATTGTATCTGTAGACCACATTCAGATGCTCGTCAGAAACTCTGATAGCAGTACCGTCTTGGAGAGTTATCTCATATATAGGCCTTGTACCTTGAGGATATATCCCCGATACCTGACCTATGTTTCCACAGCCAGTAAATACTTCAGTACCTACTGAAATGTCTCCCATATTGACGAATCCATTGACTGTCAAAACTTTACTTGACAGCGGCTGAGCTTTACCACAACCTGCAGGACCTATCAGCAGAAAATTTCGATTTGGTAGATCAGGCTGATCACAGATTGATTTAAGTATGCCTGTAACTACTGATTGTTCAGAAACATCATCCCAAGTTGAAGGTCTATACTTATTTGCAAGGGCCATTTATCCCCACTCCTTACATTGTTTCTTGTATTCGCATGACTGACACCAAAAATCTCCAGTTGGCAACTTATCAGGAGGAATGTTAGTATCTGCAAGATGCTTTATAGTTTTCATGTCCTTAATCACAGAAGCCATTTCTGACTCAGTAAATCTCAATTGATAGCATTTTACGTCGCCATGCTGTCGATCCATATATAGAACAAGCACATCTGGTACACCAAGTAGACTTGAATAGCATCGTATCTGATCTACATGTACTGGTTTAACATCTGTTAGATCCCGAAAACTTGTGAATTCTGAAGTTTTTATCTCTAGCAAATACAATTTACCGTCTATACGAATTAACCCATCACAAGCAAAAGTAACCGGAGGATCGACTATACTTATTTTTGTCTCAAGCCCATCATCAGATGATTCCGTTTGATATCCATCGCAAGTAAATTTGCTATTAAGATACTCCCCTACATCTAACCAATCATCGCCTAATGAATCTTTTAGTATAGTTTGAATCATCTTGTGACAAGCTGTACCAACTTCCGCACTGAAATCAAGAGATGTATCGGGCTTGCTAACCAGTGAAGGCTGTGTACCTCGAAGTCGAAACCAGCATTTTCGCTTGCATCGATAGCTTGATGGTGCAAATGTTCTATGACGAGGGCTAGAAGCCTGGGCAGAAATTTTTGATTTCCACCCAGTGTCTAGTATCTCTATCAACTTACTACTATCTGAAGAGTTGAACTTAGCTAAATGTGCAAAATTGATAGTTTGAAAGGCCATTATTCTACTCCTGCAAGCAATGTAGTAACATCTTTGTCTTTCATAACTACACCGCCTACAATATCATCATCTGCCATACACGGATATATTGATATATCGCCTGAATAGTTAGACATAGCTGATTTAAGGAGAGCTGTGCGAAATTCGACTGAGTATTCTTTGATTTTATCCCAGTCGCATGAAGGCTTGATATCGACAGAGCCATTAACATTGTTATCGTGGAGCCACGCTTGCTTGTCTCTGACTGAAAGTGTGATTGTATCTTCGCTACTTGTTGAAAGCAATGAAGCCTGATTAAGCAATTTGCTGATTTTATCAGAATCAAGTGTAACAGCCTGATCAGAACTGTCAGGCATCATGCTCAACACCATATCAGCATTGTAGCTTCCTACGCCGGGATCGCTCTCGTACTTAGGAGTAAACTGAGCAATGTAATCAAAACTATCGGTACTTCCGTTGATAATGTAACTTCGAGATTCAGGATCTCTGACTATTTTTGAACCCTCAGGGAGAGACATGAGAAGATTTACAATTGTATCAGATAGCAAGCAACAGCATCCTAAATTACTTTTGTGTGAATGCGTGAAGATACTGTTATCAAAATCGCCAACAACTACGTCATCGCCGTCGCTCACCCATACATTAGTATATACCGGGTGAACAAAAGACATTGCTATAGCAAACATCTGGTGATCTTTGACGAATTTCCAAGCTGAACTGTCTACATCAACATTCACGCAATTGGATAATTCTAAGACCTTAAGCGGTCTAGCTAACGCCATATCCGAATCATCTGTCATCTTAGGCAAGGTAAACTTAGACTTGCCGGTATGTAAAACTAGCCCTGATTCGGTAAATTCAAATATGATTGTTGGGCTGTCAAATGACGCAATAAGCTGCTTCAATACTAAGCTGTCAACAAATACTGTTGAAGCTTCATCAGTATCGCCAGACCCTTTCAGCTTAACCTCAGAAACAATAGATGCCGCTTCAAGATTAATAGTCAAGGTATTAGCATTTGCAGACACTTCAGCTAAACAGCTCTTGCTGTAGAATTTTGAAACATTAGAATTGATGATAGCTAAATCTAATGCTGATTTTGTCGGTTTAGTACTTACTATGAATTTCATTACTATCGGCTCCTTAATAGATAAATTTTACTCACTCATTATAACGATTTTACGCCATAAAGAACTTCTTGCTCTATAACAGGTATGAAATTAGAATATGCGATGTTCCGAGTTTTTATGTAATCACGCAATGCTGCATCAAACTCATCTGTCACAACGCCATTTACACCTCTAGCAGCATCTCCTCTAGGTTTGCTACCATCTTTGTCATTGAATACAGGTAATTGATACTCCATCTCTGTAAGCATATATTGAACCCACTTAACATTATCTTCGGACATATCGTCTAGCGACTGGGGCTTAGAGTACGGACAAGGATATGACATACCATACCATCTAAGCGATGTCTCAACGTCACAAGTAATGGCAAACGGCATAAAGTCTGCTGCTCTGCACATACAATCTGATAACAGCTTAGCACCTTCTTCTGCATAATCAATAGGCACCTCTGCGCATAGCTCATCATGTACAGGTACTAGCAATCTACCACCGATACGTTTCCACTCGGGATCGCGTTCAAGCTCTAGAACAGCCATCTTAGTGAGATCCGCAGCCGATCCTTGGACAATCGAGTTTACTACTTGACGAGTTGCATCAGTTATTTTTGGCTTGTTATTAATGACCTTGATTTTCTCTTGATACAATTCTTTTGTTCTTCGTGCAATTTGACCGAAGTACTTATATTTGCTGAATTCTTCTTCTAGGCTTCTAATGATCCTTTCTGGAATTTCAGATTTATTTTGCAAAGTATTGATATCTAGCGGATCTATGTCAGGATTGACATAACCTGGCATAGCTTTAAATTCAAATGGTTTTAAAGTCATATCCGGTAGATGCCTACGACGGCCTAAAACGGTTTCAGTAAATCCTCGCTTTGCACAAGCTTTTTGACTAGAAATCATGAATCGTCTCAAGCCTGGAAATGCATTCATTACTGCGTCAAATACTTTTTGAGCAGCCTTCTGCTTCTGATCATCCGTCATATCTTCTCGCTTACCATATAATTGATCTGCGATGGACGGGATTGACCTTCCGTAAAGTACACCCAAAAGAACAGATTTTGCTTCGCTTCGTCTTGCTTTGCCATCTGGCTGATACTCATGTGTCTCTGGGTGAAACTCTAAGCATTGCTCATAAGGTTTGTTGAAGGATACACTTGCAATCATTGCGTATGCGTCCTTCCCTTGCTTGAAACCTTCGACCATTGTTTGATCTCCAGACACTACCGCACATAGTTTCGGCTCCTGTTGACTGTAGTCAGATGACATGAAAACATATCCGGGTTGTCGAACCCTCAGTGACAACTTCTTTGACACTGTACTCAACCTCCTTTGAGTCATCTAGTAAAGTTACAACATCGTTGTTACAAAGGTCTACTACAAATCTCCATCCTTCCTGTGTTTGGACTTTATGCCCGTTGTCTACTACAAATTCTACATCTTGGTTATTGACCAATTCAGACTCTACTAAGTAATCAGATTGAGGCGTAGCCCTGAACATGTGTCGAATATCAACTGCATGCGACGGTATGTTCTGCATATTAGGCTCGGCAGAACTCATTCGACCTGTTCCAGCACCTATTTGCTTAAATTGTGCATGAATTCGGCTGTCTGGAGTTGTAGCTTTTGGTAACTTATCAACAAATGTGCCAATAAGAGTAACCAAACTTCTAACTTTAAGCATCTGATTTGTCACTGGCAAATTTATTTCATTCAATACTTCTTTTCCGGTACTTGAAACATTAAGCTGCAACATTGTATTGAGTAAATACTTAACATGTACAATAGAGTTAGGATTGAAATCTTTACCAGATCTAAATGGTCTTGTACCTGAAGATGTATATGCCCTATTATCTATTATATCTTGGACCATATCATGCAGTTTATTTTCCTCAGCTTGAAGTTTATCTGAATAACGCCTCGATATGACGCTTGCAACTTGCTTATCAAGGTAGATGCCATTTCGGTGCATATGCTGACAAACTTTAACAAGCGGCATCTCGATTGACCAAAATAGATCGGATATATGCTCAAGATGCATCTTTTGACATTTAGGATTGTCCTTAAGCAAAAAACGTACTTGCCACACAAACAGATCATATGTAATCTTTGCATCATTGGCTGCATACAATTTCGCTACTTCAGGTTTACAGTAAGGAAATAATGCAACTGGAAAGAAATCACTGAAAGTCATAGGATCTCCTTTGCCCTTCAAGACATACTTGTTGTAAAGGACTTTCAATTGATTATTCTTTTCGTTCTCCTTTAAGCATCGCCAAGCAAGAATCACATCATAATAACAGTTGTCACAGAAATCAACTTTTATGTCTTTGTATATCATTGCTAAGTCGAAATCAGCATTAGCAAAAATTAACTTTATGTTGCTGTTTTGCAGTCGTTTAAATTCGCTATGAACTTGATCGTAAGATAGCTGATTCTTATAAGGCTGATCAAAAATAGGTACTTTATGCTTGATAGGTATGTAGCATTCGACTCCGCCAGGATAATATAGAGAAGCGCCTACAACATAATCTTTGACCCTGTCTAGGCCTGTAGTCTCTGTATCAATTCCGGCGTACCCTGCTTCGATTGCGTTATCTACATATTGATGCAAAGATTCAACATCTGTAATCAGAACAGATTTTGAATCTTTGAAATAGTTAGTAACTCTATCACTTATAGTCTGCAACTCAGTTGTTATACTCTTAGATTTAACGGGTTTAGGCGGCGCTGCGATTTCCTTTGATTTAGCAGCTACTTGGTTTATTGCGTCTATTTGTGCCGAACTAAAAAGGCCCACACTATCAACTCCTCCCTCAAATTGAAATGAAAATAAATATAGGTGTTAGACTCTCAATTAAGCTAACACCTATATACATCAATCAGAATGATACCGGATCATCAGATAATTCGTCAATACCTTCATTGTCAAAATCATCTGCTTCAGATAACGGCATCTCCATGGTAGGTGCAGGTGCGGGAGACGGAACAACAGATCTTGGCGTAACTTGATAAGAAGGCATGTTGTCGTACGATACTGAATCTGCTGCATTAAGCATAGCATTCAACTGCGAAGCAGTCAGATCCTTACACACAGTTTCGTAATGGTCAGGAAAAGTTACATTGTTTCGTGCGAGTATCTTGCCCAAAGGATCAGTATTACGACCGATTGCAGTAATCTCGTAACTTGTATTTACATCGCCTGCAGCCCCGTGTCGAGTCACACGAAAGACAATCTCACTTGGGTTCGGGAAATTTGTAAATACATCAGAATGAAGCTGAGGTTCAAACCGCATTGTTCTGTCCCAGAACTCGATCTTATCTGTAGTAAGATTATACAGCGGGATAAACAGCTTAGTCTGGACACGAATATTCTTAGCACATGCTGGACAACCTGCGCCGGGGCAATGAACATACCCTGAATAATCAGCTGACTTGATGTAATGAGCAGACGCTACAAGTACGTCAGCATCACTTGAGTAAAGAAAGACTACATCTGCATAATCCTTATCATTTGGAAGGCGAAAAAATCCTCCGAATCTCTCTTCATTGTACGATTTGACAGTTTTAAATGCCATATTAAAATTCCTCCTAAATTTGATGTATACTTTATAACGAAAGTAAATTAGTTATTTATTGACCCACTCAACGAATGAATCGTTGTTCTCTCTGAGCTTAACAGATACAACAGTAACACAGTTGTCATACATCCTGGTCAAGAGTAGCTGAAGCTGCTCCGCTATATAAGTTACAAGATTTTCAGCAGATAGCGGAAAGTACAATTCTATTACACTAATACCTAGTGATTTCAGCCCAGATATGACACTCAATTCACCTGGTAAGCGCTCGCCTGATGCGCTAGACAAGAAACACTTATCTGGCAATGTAGCTTGAAGATACTGTTTAAGTTTACGAAACTCAACAACAATGTTTGAATCCTTGCTAGATACTACCGATGCTTCTACTTTGTACCTATGAGAATTGAGCTCAAATCCTTCATCCGGCTCATCCCCCAGGATATAATCCTTGCTCAGATCTTTCTCCATGATGTATGCACATTCAAATTCGCATCGCTGTGTAACGACTCTAGATTTCATATTGACCTCCTGAAGTTTAGATATAGTAAATTTCTGCGAATTTTGCAAGCTTAACTTTAAGCTCCTCGATGATATTAATCTGGTCTTTCTTGCTTACCTTAGGCAGATCACGAGGCTTAAAATCGTCATCGCTCACTTCTTTTCTGCAGGCAAGATTGCGTCCAATGACACTTGTACCCTTACTGTTATCTCCAAGTAACTTAGCAACAACTGAGAGAGTATCTTCACCCATCGATTCAATTATTGCCCAGAATTCTGCAGAATCGAAAGTATCCTGACGATTAGATCCATCAGGAATATAATCAAATAAATCTAACTCATCATCACCTACGGTAATGTAAGGGCTCTGTGTGTTGTTATACCATGACCCAGCAGCTGTCTGACCTTTATAAGGGTCAATAGACACGCAATAGAGACAATTGTATGCGACTTTGTAAATGTATCCGGGTTTAAATCTGTTGGGGTTATTCTCAATCTTAGGTGTATTCTTCATAAGATACTGAATAACTGTCTCTACGGCTGCCTCTTCGGTAGCTGCGTCCGTTTTAGTCTTGCTCCAAGCAAGCGTTATCTCGGGATAGAACTGAACATATAAAACCGCCGTCTTACGATCGTCTGGAATTTTCATCCAGTCATCGTACGACAGCGGTGATTCTTCGTTATAGCCCAAGTACTCAGCAAACATCTTATAAGTTGCTCCAAATGGGGTGCTAGGGTCGACATATAATATTCTATCAGTTGTGGTTGTGGTTGTAGTGATAATTTCCTTCATTTTTGAATTCTCCTTTGACATCTGAATTTTTGATACGTCTTGATAAGATATCTTATCCTACAAATATATTATAAGCGATAATTGGTGAGAAGTCAAGCATTTTTTAAAATTTTTTAAAGAAATTTATAATAAACTTTTCGCAACCAGAATTTTAAACCTAATTTTGTTCTATACTCCTTATACAAAGAGCATCTTGCTACTAACACTGGATTGGGCGAACTATCGCCTCCTGAAGGAGTTAAATCGTAGCCTGATGTAAATTTTTTAACATCAGCATCATTCTTGAACTTATACACCCAGACAGTGCACTTATATTGTACTGCACATGTATTCTTGTATTTTGCAGCTATCGACTTACTCATTTTACCCATGATTCCACTCCTCAACATCTACTCCAATAGCTTTAAGCTTTTCCTTACACAACCACGGCACATCGTCAGGCATCTCATAGTGCTTTATAAGCTCAGAATGTTCTGCAGATAGTGCATCGTAGAATCGTTTCAATCGGGATAATCCAAATCCAAAATACTTATGAAGAGTCCACAGAACTACAGCATCAACGTCATTTGAGTGAGCCTTATCTATCTCGATAAGCTGCCGATATATCTCAGCTTTTAAAGCTTTATCCTCTTTCTTAGATAGCTGCACTCCGTATGTTTTACCTTTGTATCGTTTGCAATTCATATCATCACTCCCGCATATCATATAGTTTATCATATTCGTCTTTGGTCAGATCGTTCAAATCTTTTCCTGGTGTCATGTTTATAGCCCAGCAAACTGCACAGCTCCGCAAATTTCGCTTCAACTTAGCCGTACCGCGAGCGCCGGCATCATCACCATCAAGACAAATTACAAATTCAGGGATACCGGATTCTTTAAGTTGACGAATTTGATATGCAGTACCTGTACCTAGCAGAGCTACAGCAGGGCGACCGTACCGCCAAGAAGTCAAAGCATTGAGGATACTCTCGCAAATAACTACACTGCTGCATCCATCTGGAATTTGATGCAAGCCATAAACAGGCTTTGTAATATTTGTAGGCATACTGAAAAATTTACCCTCAATAGACCTACGATATATGAATAACACATTTCCTGACTTATCTTGAACAGGAAATGTTAAACAGGGCATCTTTTTCTTTCGACCTGGAGGTATCCAATTCATATCAACTCCAACATCAAATTTAGCTATAATATCATCAGTGAGTTTACGCTCATACATATAAGGCACTGTAAATCTATATTGACTTAATTCGGATTCAGAAATGTATGAATTTGGTGACTGAGTTTGAGCAGCTATGTAAGTTAATGCATACTTAGATGTAATTGCGGACATGATATTAGAAGGCACTAATTTTTCAATCTGTTGATCCTCAATTTCAAATCCTGGAATGTTTGATTGCAGCCACTCGATAGCTGAAGATTTAATTGAATGGAGCTTAAGTATATCTGCAACAGCCGTAGGTAGCGGTTCGGCATACCCACAAGTGAAGCAATGAAACCAGCCAGCTGGATATGTAGTCCCATTTCTGACTTGAGTTTCTAGCAACACACCGCAAGAAGGTTTCCGCTCATTACCGTCATTGTGAAAGGGGCAATATATTTGATAATACCCGTTTGAAACCTTATTGAGTCTAACATATTCCAAAGCTGCAAGCTTATCTAAAATTGCAACAACATCCAATTTCAATCCGCACCCTTCATACATGAAGTATAGCGAGATGCAGCAGCTGTAGCAAGCGCATCGCATCGTTCATTTAATACATTTCCAGAATGACCTTTCACCCAGTGATAGTACACAACATGATTTGCATTTAAAGCTAATACTTGTTTCCATAACTCTTGATTAGCGACCGGACCAATAGACGAACACCAACCGTTAGTAGACCACCTGCGTAACCACCCTTTGTTTATTGCGTCTACAACATATCGAGAGTCGCTGTAAAGCGTTACCTTGCACGGTTCTTTGAGCAGAGCAAGTGCATTGATAACAGCCGAAAGCTCCATACGGTTGTTGGTTGTGTTTGCCTCACCGCCTGAAATTTCCTTTTCGTGACCGTTATATCTTAAAACAGCACCCCAACCGCCGGGACCGGGATTTCCGCTGCAAGCACCGTCGGTATAAATTTCAATTTGTTTCATAATATCACCTTCTTAGAATTCTACATCGTCGTCATCAATGTCATCAAGGTCTATATCGCTACTAATGTGCGAAGTTACCTGAGGAAGGCTGACAGTAGGAGGCGTAATAGAATTATTCATAGGATCATCGTCATCACCGCCAGGCAGATATTGCATGTTACCTGTGTTAACATCCCAAGCGTAAGAGCATACTGGTTTCTGATTATTAGCCATTCTAGATTTCTCAAGCCGAATATCAAGCACATGTTTATCAAATACTTGCCTTAACGAGAATGCTTGAGTAGCAATACGACCAGGATGATCACTGCCCTCCAAGTTATATAACGAAGGAAATGGCTGACCTTTATCATCTTTAGTCTCTTGAGTAGCTCGGTTGGCTTGCATAGCTATAACAACAGCACACCCATACTTTTTACTTAATTTAAATAGATCTGTGCACAGATTTTTGTATTTAACATAATCAGTATCAGATTTTCGACTGTCAGACATGTATGACAGACCATCAATTATGAGCAACTTTATCTTGTATCGCTCGACCATGTTTTGTATGTTTGGAACATTCACCTCATCGTCGGGCATATCAGAATCCTCTAGAACATAAGCACTTGTTTCTTGCATTGCTAAAGCCTTGAGATAATCGAGGTAGTTATCATCGTACTTACCTTGAAATAGCTTACTGTTTTGAAAATGTGCTCGCCAAGTATCAAATCTAGTACCTATGAAACTAGCTTTCATCTCAGGAGAATAGTAAAGAACAGGAAATCCATTCTTTTGAGCAGACTCCATCATCTTAGTGCAGACCCATGATTTACCAGTATTGGTTCTTGCAAGTATAAGTAAGAGTTCTTCTACTGTGGATAACCCACCGTACATCAATTTATCAATCTCTGGAAATCCAGTAGGTATTCTTGCTTTCTTGCTGTATTCTGCAACCTCGTCACTACGTTTCTTAGCTTCTTTGACAATGTCCAGCGGAGCTGTGCTATCCAGCTGATTAACTCTGTCACATTGAGCCGATAGATACTTCCAAGCGTCGCTAACATCTCCTGAACCGAGATCTTTCAACTTATTGAAAGTTTCAATCAGAATTATATGTTGCTTATTTTTACGCATCTCTTGGCAGAGGTATGTAAGAGGCTCAGATACAGTTACAAGGGTGACATCTGGGAATTCTGACTGAAACGTGAATACATCTGGAGTATCATTGTATTTGTAGAAATGATTTAAGATGAATTGAATGTGAGGCTTAAATATAGAATAATATGAAGAATCAAATTGAATAAGTTCTTTGATCTCATCTTCTGAATCCGAAGTAAGCAACTTAGATATAACTTGTAACTCAATAGATGTAATCATTTAATCACCGCCTCACTCAACTTGCTTCGTAATGATTTAAAAAATAGACTTGTTGGCTTACCTACTAGCTGATTAGGAGGAGGGCTAACTAAGATTGTAGTTACATCTTTTCGTTCACGATCTTGAAGCAAAGTTAAGAGAGTTTGAGATTCAAAATCTCCAAAATTAACATAATCTAGATTAGAAATAATCAACAACTTTGCACTATTTGCCCATATTTTTGTATATTGAAGGCTATCTGGCTCTGACTTCAATGACCAACTTTGGCGTATAGCATCTAGATACTTAGAGAATTTAAGATTATATACATTACAATGCAATCTGCTTCCTGCCCAATTCTGACATATGCCTACATAAGTGTACATATCAGAATCACTAACAGTATCATGAGACACTACAACATACATAGACCCTACATGATTTGATAGAAATTGAGCAATAGATGCTAACTTGCCCCTATCGGAATGAAAAACAGAATGATTAATATTGATATCATTTCGCTCAAGTAGATAACTAGATTCAACAAGCCTTGGGCATGAATTATCGCAAACTAATTCGGTACAATGCGAACTGAAGATACAGTTATTCATGACAGCTCATCGCCTTTCGTATCATAGGATTTCGAGATTGCTTGTACTTCACACGAGCAATGACACATTGCTTAGCCATCTCAATAGGGTCGTTATAGCCTAGATTTTGATAATCCTTTGGAGTCGTAAACAATGTTAGGAATGGGTCTAGCGACCCAAAAATAGGATACTTATGATCAATTTGAGCAACATCGCGTTCAAGCAAGTATCTACGCACAGTATATTCTTTAGCAAAATCAGAGCTATAAGGATAACTAGTTATATCTGCCCAGACATCCTTCGTATCATATAGCTTTCCATCAATCTCAACAGTATTGTAAAAACTAACGATATCTTCATTTACAACTTTGTATAATCTGAAAATATGAGGGTAGCGAACAATATTATCTTTTAACTGATCATCAGTGAACCCGTCTATTCTAAGTATGCTGCCTAAGCAGTCATCATATAGCATGTTTGGATGTGGAGAGTACATTTCTTTAGCCCTTGTTTGAATAAATCTGTTTGGATACAAATTTAGTAAATCACTATCTGTCAATTTATTAACATCTGTTGTGACAGATATTTCATTCTGCTTAGTAGGAATCTCTGGCAATGATGTATATATCACAAATGGTTCACCGTTTACTTTGTAAGACATCCATGGTTTATCATATCTGAATGTAGGAGTAACCGGAGGTTGAATATATAGGTCTTGCTTAGGAGTGGGATCAATGAAATTAGTTGTACTTGGACTAGGCTTAGAATCAACATTGATCAAAGAAGTAGGCGTTTTTGACAAAGGCGACTGGACGTCACAATCAGCAGGATCAATGTCCCACAGAACATCCTTTTCAAGAATGTACAAACTACCTATAACATCCTTACAGATATCAGAATCTATCAATGGTAACCCCTCAAGGGGATTATTAGATGCCCAGGACGGAGGCAGTGAATCTCCAGAAAGTATGTAATAAGATAAGCTATTCATAGTATTTACTACACATTTACGATAACTATAACTGCGACTGAAATGACTACAAACATAGCTTATAACTTCAGCATGAAGCGTAGAAAGCTGCCCCTTAACCGATTTTGGATATCTAAGTTTGTCTGATAACTGACTGAATTTTATCAGCAAATTAACACCTCCAGAACATTAAACTAACTTGCAGCAAGACAGTATACTGCTATCGGACGAGTAATGACGGTAATTATCTAACACTGCAGGATTGATTTCATCGCATAGATCATATATAGCAGTAGCCGACAGGCCTAAATTACACAATTGGATATCTTCATTCGATAAACTATTCAATCCACCGTCATATAGAATATCCCAGATAACAACGCTAATCAGATCGACATCAGAAGAATCTAAACTAGATTCCAAACTATGTACTGAGTAAGGTACAGCATATTGCTTGCCCGGTCCGCCTACATTATTACACCAATCAGTAAATTCAGTAACGAAGCTGCTTTGTTGATTTAGTTCTATGCTCCGCCCATATACTAGAACGATATTTCGTATCCACATAGGAATTTTGCCAATATTGTAATAGAAATTCTTACTGAATGTCATGAATCTTACATTGAACCATCTCTGTAGAAGCGAGATACAAATTGAAATAGATTCGCTATCAATGCAGTTTAAACTAGATATAGCCTCACTATATCTATGGAGCACATACGACCGTTGTTTGCGAGTGAGCTGACCAGTTGATATTGGAGCATTGCTTACGTGTCGAACATCTGCAATGATAGGATTTCGAGAAATATTCACATTCAAGTTGAGTAAACTGTCTACAGTTGTCGATGCTCTCTTGCATAAGCTACCAATTCGCTCAAGTCGACTTCGAGTACAAGAATACATACTAGATTTCTGCTTTGTTTGCTCTAGGTCAGTCAAATATGCTACAACTTTATTTAACTGCTTTTCTGCACTGTATATGTCCATACTAAATTCCTTAAAAATTGTTATCAATGTTTCTATGTGCTAAGTTTAACGATACAACAAACAGCGAGTGAGGCATTGATTCTGCGATGTCGCTTAGTGTGAAAGACAATAAAGTAGATATCGTGTGAGCCGCTGACTCTAAAGGCGAGTTTAACCAAGACGGCTTGATACCACATCATCAACCTTAACCTAATGCTGTATGATATAAGTGAGGTATATCATACTTAACATCGCACAATCAACGCCTCACTCGCTGTTGTGTAATGGGTATATGAAATGGAAAGTTGAAATTATTTACTTGATAGATATATTATAAGCCCTGATTACCGATTTGTCAATACCTAAATTTAAATTTTTTTTTAATTTTTTCTGAAATTTTAATAAGGTGCGCTCTTTTTACTTTAGTTTTATTTTTTTTTAATTTTTATTGAATTAAATTATTTGTAATTGTTTGATTTAATTATTTGATTTATTTGTAATTGTTTGATATATTTATATATTGTGACCAAATTTACCAAAATTCGGAATATTGATTTTTCAATATTCTAAAATTTGGCCAATTTGATGATTGTCAATTTTTGAAATTTACCAAAATTCGGAATATTGATTTTTCAATATTCTAAAATTTGGCCAATT
>ERZ860322.10-NODE-10-length-129687-cov-17.611153_pt1 | contig 129687 bp, 122 predicted proteins | sample MGYA00509979_ERZ860322 | MGnify/ENA primary metagenome ERZ860322 (study PRJEB30046, sample SAMN00715217) | human gut metagenome | study: EMG produced TPA metagenomics assembly of the A metagenome-wide association study of gut microbiota in type 2...
GGCAACGGCATTTTCACGGCAACGCCGACAGAGCGTATAACACACTACACTTTGCTTCGCAAAGTCGTGTGCCAAATGGGGGCGTTGCCCCCTTTGGAAACCCCCCACAAGAAAAGGCGGTACGCTACCCCTCTACGGGGCGCATACCGCCTTTTCTTGTTATCCAGCCCTCCGGCTGTATCGGTTGAGCAAAAGTCAGCGTGGGAATGGTGTGGTATCTTTATCTAAGTGAATCCCCGCTCTCCCATTTGGAAACAGCCTGCGGCGTAACGGACAGCTTCTGCGCCAATTGCTCCTGCGTGAGTCCCGCGCCGGCGCGCAGCGACCGGATCTTTGCGCCAAATTCGTTTGTCATGTTTCTCATCCTTTCTTCCGGGCCCTTGTGCGGTCAGTATAGCACGCCGGAAGCCGCCTGCGCAATGACTGCGGCGTTGACCCGCCTCGCCCGGCGGTTGAGAAAAAGCGGCGGTCAAAAGCGGAGCCCGAATAAGAAAACATAGATAATCCCCCGCAGACGTTATCTGTGGGGGATTACTGTTTGCAGCCATTCGCCGAAGAGTTTTTTGTTGGAACAAGGTGTTTTTCCGCAGTGCTACTTTGTGTAACACAAGGGAAAACAACGCAGTTCCGGCGAAATAGACTCGGCGAAGGGGCTATGCTTTTTTTATAAGGACGAACGCAGCAAAAGAAACCGCCGCAGGTGCTTTATTCCGGCTCCACGCCGTCGATGCTGACGTTTTCCACGCCGTTTTCGTTGAATTCCTCCAGATAGCGGTCCATGCGGCGCGTCAGCTCCTCGTAATTTTCGCCCGTGATCTCCGGGTAGCCCATGTCACGCTTGGCCAGCTCCTCCGCCAGAATATCAAAAAACACGCCGTCCTCGTAGTAGGCGATGGCATCCTGGATCCCGCCCTCGGCAAACGCGCGAGACGGCAGCGACACGCCCAGCCGGCTCTCGACCAGCGAGGCAAGCGGCGTCCCACGGCACAGGCCGAAGAGCTTGCTTTCAATCTGATCATATTCCAAAATGCGGTCGTCGCCGCGGGTGGAGTTCAAAATCCAGTTTCCGATGTATACGAGATCCAGAAGCTGGCGGAATTCTCCTGTGGTCATTTCAATCGTCATCCGCATTTCACCTTCCCTTCCATTGCGATGGCGTATACTATAGTATTATAACGTTCTGTGCGTATTTGTCCAGCGGGAAAAACAGAATTTGTGGAAAATACTACTTGTTTTTGTCGCAGGAATCGCATATGATATAAAAACTATGAGATTTTCGCTACGGGAGAGGAAATATTATGAAAAAGCTGAGCGTTTGCGTTCTTTTCGGAGGCGTTTCTCCGGAGCATGAGGTGTCCCTGCGGTCAGCAGAATCGGTGCTGAATCATCTGGACACGGAAAAGTATAACATTTTCCCGGTCGGCATCACGAAAACCGGCGAGTGGATCCTCTACGGCGGCAAGGATTACAGTCAGCTTCCCAGCGGTGAATGGAAAAACTGCCCCGAAAACCGCCGCGCTGCGCTTTCCCCGGTACGCGGCCAGGGCCTTCTGAATTTCGAAGGTGACTGCGTCGTGCGCGAGCGCATCGACGTGGTGTTCCCCGTCCTGCACGGCGAAAACGGTGAGGACGGCTCCGTGCAGGGACTTTTGCAGCTTGCGGGCATCCCCTATGTCGGCCCGCACGTCGCGGCCTCTGCTGCCTGCATGGACAAGACGCTGACCAAGCTGGTCGCGGATAAGGCCGGCATCCGGCAGGCCGCGTGGCGGCTCGTCACCGCGCAGGAGGTCGAAAACAGTCTCGACGCTGCGCTTGACCGGCTGGAAGCCGCCTTCCCCTATCCCATTTTTGTCAAGCCCGCGGGTACCGGCTCCTCCGTCGGTGTCGCCAAGGCAAAGAACCGCGAGGCACTGGCCGCCGCGCTGCGCAATGCCGCAAAATTTGACAAAAAGGTCCTTGCCGAGGAATTTATCAACGGCCGGGAGGTCGAGGTTGCCGTTCTGGGCAACGATAACCCTGCCGCCTCCGTCTGCGGCGAGATCGACTCCGGCACGGAATTTTACGACTACGACGCGAAGTATATCTCCGACTGCGCCCGCCTGTATATTCCCGCCCGCATCGACGAGATGACCGCAGAGCAGGTGCGCGATGCCGCGGTGAAGGTCTTTACGGCCATGGGCTGCCGCGGGCTTTCGCGGGTGGATTTCTTTGTGACCTATGAGGGCAGCGAGATCGTTTTCAACGAGATCAACACCATCCCCGGCTTCACCTCCATTTCCATGTACCCCAAGCTGTTTGAGGCCAGCGGCATCCCCTATTCGGAGCTGCTCGATCAGCTCATCGAGCTGGCGCAGGAGAACTGATATGCGGGTGATCCTGAGCATCTCCGGGACGCAGCGCTTCGGCGAGGACGCACCGGAAACCACGGAGCTCGTCACCGAGGGCGAGCTGGAGCGCAGGGACGGCGCGCTGATCCTCTCCTACGAGGAAAGCGAGCTGACCGGCATGGAAGGCACCGTGACGACCTTCCGCATCGCGCCGCCGGTCATCACCCTCCAGCGCACCGGCGCGGTCGAGTCCAAGATGGTCTTTACCGAGGGCGTAGAGGACCGCTCCTTATATGATATGGGCTTCGGTGCGCTGATGATCACAGTCTGCGCCGACACGATCCGCTCGGATATGAGCGAAACCGGCGGCACGCTGGATGTGACCTATTCCATCGTCATCGAGCAGGCCGCCGCCGGCTCGGTACACTACCGCATCACCGCGCGCCCGAAAGAATGAACAAAATTCCGCACAGGTCAAAACCTGTGCGGAATTTTCTGAATGATGCGAACGCTGCGTGTTTCGCGGTTTGCTTATTCTTCGTATTTTCCGGCGCTGATCCTGAGAATTACTGCCGCGGCGATACAGGCCAGCGCCGCGGCCGCGCAGACAATTCCCACAGGCATCGTCGCTCTGCCGGAATTGGCCTCGACCAGAAATGCGAGCGCCGAAGCGTAGCCCAGCACCATGCCGGTGCATCCGCAGGTGACGGCAAGGTACCTGTGGCGAATGCCCTTGCGCTGACTGCGGAAGAGGAAAATCGTATTTCTCACTCCCGTGACCAGGAAGGTCAGGATCCCGCAGAAGTTCAGCAGCGCGCTGATCGGAATGAGGAAAAACAGTTCCGGCTCGTGATCGCGTTCTGGGAGAACAACAAGAACCTTCCCGACATTGAAATGGTCGTCGACATTGCCAGAACCTTCCAATTATCTCTGGATGAGTTGATCCTGGGGGACAGTGCCGAAAACAACATGACCGCCAAGCTCATCAAGGACGGCAGCGATACCCGGCGGGCTAAGCTGAATCTATCCTCCATTTTTATCGGTGCCGTGCTGCTTCTTATGGGCATTGGATGTATCATCATCCAGGCGTTCAGCGTCGAGTACATCGATGCCGCCGGCTACCTGCACGAGAACTTCTTCCTGCTCCTTTTTGCGGCCTGCTTTCTTTCCTGATTGCCGGAATTGCGACCGTGCTTCATACGATCATCGCAAAGCGGAAAATACAGAAGGACATTGCGGGATAGCGCGCAAATATGCTGCGGCGCCATGCGGCCGGTAAGCCGACAAGCCCGCCTGCGGGATTCTCCGCGGGCGGGCTTGTCTGTTTATGCCTGCTGTTCGTCTTTTTTCAGCATCTCGATGATCGCGGCGGCCTTGTGGCTCCAGTCGTTGGCCTCGGCCTCCTGCGTGAGCAGGGCGTGGTAGGCGGTGTCATTTTTCAGCGACAGAGCCTTGTCCAGCTGGGCGAGGAATTCCTCGTGATCGTGGCCGATCAGGACGGAGCGGTACTTGCGGCACTCGTTCATGTCCGTCGTGACGATGGGCTTTTGCAGCGCCATGTACTCGAAAATTTTCACGGGGCTGGTCGCGCGCGTGATGTCGTTGATGAGGAAGGGAATGGTCAGGATGTCCGCGCAGCGGGCGTAATTTTTCAGCACCTTGTAGTCGCGCGGGCCCATGAAGTAGATGTTTTCCTCGCCATGGATGTTCTCTTCATAGGATTCGTCGTAGCGGATGCCGAACAGCACAACGCTGTATTTGCCCGTTGCGGCGATCTTTTTCAGCAGATCGTAGTCAAACCACTTGGCCAGCGCACCGTAGTAGCAAACGATGGGCTTGCCGAGATCGAGGATCTTCTGAAATTCCGGTTCAAACCGGTAATTCTCGTCAAAATGCTGGAAGAAGCTGTTGTCCACGCCGTTGGAGGAGAAGGCGACGCGCGCGCCGCTGCGGTGCTTGAGGACGTCCTGCCGCAGCAACTCCGCCGTGACGACGACATAGACATCCTCGTGCGTCATGGCGTAGTGATACTTGTCCGTGATATACTGCGGCAGCTCCTTCGTGCCGGCCAGCTCCGGGCTGAGGTCGTCGATGTACTCATAGATGAAGCCGAAGCCGTTTGCGCGGTAGTTCTCGATGTTCTCCTTTGAGAGCTTCCAGTCGGTGGAATAAACCTGAATGTACTTCGGCCGGCGGACCTGCTTCAGCTCCGACATCAGGATCCGGTTCAGAAGCAGATTGTTGAAGTTGAAGAGGTAGAGGTTGTCCTCATGCTTGCGGAAGGTCTTGACCTTGTCGGTCATGGTCGTGACCTCATAGAACACGAGGCAGCGCTCCCGCGCCAGATTCCGCGCAATGTGCTGCGGACGCTGGAAGAGAGGGACATTGTAGCCAAAGCTGCTGCGCCAGAGGACGATGCGGTCATAGTCGCCCGCCAGAAGCTCCCGCAGCTGCTCGCGGATGCGCCGCTGCCGGAGGAAGGTGACAAAGCTGACCTTGTCAAAGTAGTTCGCCTTGACATAGGCGTAGAGCTTCCGACAAAAACCGCAGAAGCCGTATTTTTTGTAGACATTGACGAGTTTGGAGAGCTTTTGACCCATAGTGATTCCTCTGTTTCGGATAGAATAATCAGCGCAGAGCCTGTACCAGCTCCTTTGCTTCCAGCATACAGTCTTCCATGGAGCAGTAGGTCCAGCCGCCGTAACGGCCAATGGTATGGATGCCGGAAACGGCCAGCGATCGTTTCATTTCGGCGATGGCGGCTTCCGTATCGCGGCGGATGTGCACATAGGCGGGATCCATCAGGATAGTGGAGGAAGCGATGAGAGAATTATCCTCCGTCACGATGCCGCAGCGCTTCAGATTCTCCAATGTCAGCGCGAGCTGCTGCTCCGTGTCGACAGCGGCGTCTTTTGGATAACCGATCTCGACGTACATGCTCAGCTTGTCGGTGCTCAGAATGTTGTCATAGAAGCCGATGCGGTAATAATTGACAGCCTTGTCCGGCACGTAGATCCAGTGCTCCTTGAACGCGGACTTTTTGGAAAAGCCGAGATTGAACACCAATACTTTGTTGTAACTCAGACGGCCGTTGAGCTCCAGCGCGGCATCGGTCCCGAGCATGGCGAGAAAATGATTGAGCGGCGCGGTGTTGATAAGATATTCAAAGGAAATCTCCTCGCCGCCGTCCGTGTAGGCGAGTTTACGCTCAGCATCCACACGGGTAAGCGTACAGCCAAGGCGAACCTTCGTTGAGTCCAGCCGGCGGTACAGCACATCAAGGAAGGAACCTGCGCCGTTGCGGGGATAGAGAAAGGTGCTGTTGTAGGATGAATCCTGCTCTCGCTTCATGTTAGCGATGATCTGCGGGATGTCCGCGTAGGGAAAGAAGCGCCCCATGGCGTCCTTGTCAAACTGATGCAGATCGCAGGCATAGAGCTTCTCATTGTAGGGCTTGAGAAACTTCTCTACGATGGATTTGCCGAATTTTCCATAGAGCATATCCAGAAAGTCGGAATATTCGGTTTTTTCCTTGCGCTGGAACAGGTCATATAAGCAGTCGATGAACTCCTGCTTTTCCAACTGATGGATGTTCGTCTGGAAGGGATAATCGACGAGCTGTCCTTTGTAGAGGATCTTCGTCCGCTTGGTCTGGGAGATGATGTCCTGCTCGGGAATATTCTCGTGGAACAGACGGCGGAATTCATCGGTCTTGAAATGGAAGAAATGCCCCGCATAATCCCAGACATAGTCGCCGCGGTGGATGGTGCGGCAATAGCCTCCCGGCTCGTTTTCCTTTTCGATCAGGAGATAGTCCTTTTTCAGATAATTGGCGGCAGTCAGGCCGGAAATTCCTGCGCCGATGATCAGATATTTGACTTGCTTCAAGGCGCTCCCTCCTTAGTGCTTTCTGAATGGATTCAGCTTGACCAGCAGACTGTTGACAGGCACGAAAATACCGCTGGTCTTGCGGTGGAACACAACTTTGCGGATCTTCACGCGCTGCGCATTATAAAGCTCCGGATATTTTTTCAGCCGCTCGTCGATGCTGCGGAACGCCTGACGCTCCTGACGGTAATTCAGCGCAATTTCATACTGTGTAGAAACCATGGGCAGCAGCAGATTGTTGACAATGTAATTGCGCTTGCTCTCGGGCAGTGAATCCTTGCAGCGCGCATAGGTCTCTGCCATGCTGATGCAGACATTTTCATGGTGCTTATAATTGCGGCGGTAGGATTCCCGCGATACAGATTGCCCTGCACGCCCGAGAAGATAGCGATAGATGTTCAGATCATAATAGGTGATGGTGTCGCAGCAGATCGCCACATTGATGTTCAGCTCCATATCGACGTAGAACATCTTTTCCGAGAGCTTGAAGCCCGCGTTACGCAGAACGGAGGTCTTGTAGCTCGAGCAGGATAAGATCGGCCCCCAGCTCGTAAAGCCGTAGTTCGGATAGCAAATATCCTCAAAATGATACTGGATGCCCGGCTTGAGCAGGGTGTAGATGCGCATGGGGTTTGCAATGTTGGAGTGCGCGAAGTCCTCAATGTAGTTGTTCAGGACAACATCGGAATTCTGTTTTTCAAGCAGGTCGATGAGCTTCGCAAACTCCTCGGAATCCACGGTGTCGTCGCCGTCAACAACCTTGAGGTATTTGCCGCGTGCCTCGCGGATACCGACATTGATCGTCGAGCCGTGACCGCCGTTTTCCTTATCGATCAGACGAACGATGGAGCGTCCGTTCACCGTGGACAGTTTTTCCAGAGTGCGGCCGATCTCGGCAGTGCGGTCCTTGGAGCCGTCATTGACGATCAAAATCTCCAGCTTGTTCGCATTTCTCTGGTCAAGCATGGAAATCACGGTGTTATTCAAATATTTTTCGACATTATAAGAAGGAACAACAACCGTCAGCGTCGGCTCGGCGGCAATTTCACCGAAATCGAAATACGGGCGGTGTTTCTCCGCCGCAAACATGTCGATCTCGCGCTGGATGGTGTGCGCATAGTCGAACTTGCCCTGCACGGATTCCGATTCGCGGCGTGCGACCTCGAGGAAATAGCCCGGATCGTTGTACATCCGCTCGATGACATCGGCATACTCGCGGTAGTTTTCCGTCTGGCACATTACGCCGAGATCCGCCGGAATGAACTGGCGAACACCCGGAATATCCGAGGTCACGACGGCACAGCCAGACGAGGCCGCCTCGCATGAGGATACGGCCTGAGAGTCGTAGCGCGTGGGGAAGAGCGCGATGCCGTGCGTGCGGTGTACCTCCCGAATTTCCTCGTGGGTCAGGAATTTCTTGAAAATATGTACATTTTCTAGTCCGCGCAGCGGCGCAAGGATCTGCTCATGCAGCGAGCCGTCACCATAAATATCAAATTCCAGCTTCCGAAAGATCGGGCGGTGGCGCAACTCGAGAATAATGCGTACAACGGTATCAAGCGAATACGAACCGATGTCGTCAAATTTTCGCAAAACGAAGATCTTCTTACGCAGCTCGGGGTCTTTTTTCTCATAGCGGAAGGTCTGCGTGTCGATCAGGCAGGGAATGACATCGCTGTTCTGGAATTTCAGTCCGACCAACTCCTCGCAGCGGCTGCGCGTCCACTCCGTGACGAAGATCCACTTTGCATTTTTGATCTGACTGTATTTTTTGATGAAAAAATCCTTCCGTTTGAAACGCTCCCGCAATCCCGCATCAATCACTGACCGCGGCCCGAAATAGGGACTGGCGATCGTCTCCCAGTCCCAGTAGAGGGTCTCCGCGCCGTGGAGGTAGAAATACAAGAGGGTGTTTGTCGTATCCACGGACTCCAGCACGTTTGCAAAGCGGTCGTCAAAGAAGTGGATGAGAATACGCTTGTAGGTGCGCTTCTGCAAAAGTGTGCGGAAGAAATAGAAATCGCCCTTGACAACGCTCACGCCGTCAAAATCGTAATATGCCAGAGAAAGGCCGTCGTTGATATACACAACGTCCACGTTCCAGCCCAGCTGCTGATATGCCTTTACGCGCGTATGGACAAAGGCGGAATTATACTTGTTTTCCAAAGACGGATAGCCCGGCGTCGCGACAAGCACGTCCCCGTGCAGATAGCGATTTACCAGAAGATTCTCGTCCGCCTGCGGCAGATAATCTGCCTTGGTCAGCTCCATTTTGCTGTAAGGCGGAACATAGAGCACCAATATGAAATACTTCAGCCAAATAAATTTATTGACAAATACGGAGTTCAGCCCGCAGGTGCCCATGATCGTGCGGTGACGGTTGAGCAGCTTGAGTGTGCAGCCCGTGCCCTCAAGCAACTTGCCCTCGAGGCAAAGCGTGACCTCTTTTTCCCCGTTGCTGCGAAAGAGCTTCGGGTAGACCAGAAAGCCATGCTTTCCTGCGTTGTTTTCGATCAGCAGCTTGCCGTCGCGGAACTCCGTTTTGATATTTCCGCGCGCTCGCCACTTCTTTTTTAATAAATCCATGTAATTTTTCCTCACAAGTCGGTTATCATTTATTTTTCATATACTCTGCGTATCGATCGCAGACCTCTTTGGCCTCGCCGATCTCCACAACCTTGCCATGCTCCAGCCAGACGACGCGGTCGCAGAGCTTCTTGATCGACTCCAGAGAGTGCGATACATAGAGCACGGTGGTGCCTCCCTGAATCATGCTGAGCATCTTCGCCTCACTCTTGGCCTGAAAGGCGATGTCGCCCACGGACAGAATTTCATCCACAATCAGGATCTCCGGGTTGACAATCGTCGCCACGGAGAAGGCCAGACGCGCGACCATGCCGGAGGAGAAATTCCGCACCGGCACGTCCAAAAAGTCCTGTAATTCCGAAAATTCGACGATCTCGTTAAATTTACTTTCAATAAATTCCTTGGAATAGCCCATGACTGCGCCGTTGAGAAAGATGTTCTCCCGCGCGGTCAGCTCCATATCAAAGCCCGCGCCCAGCTCGATCATCGGGCAGATGTTGCCGTAGGCAGACATGGTTCCCTTCGTTGGCTTCAGCACGCCCGCGACGATCTTGAGCATGGTGGATTTGCCGGCGCCGTTGCTGCCGATCAGGCCGACGACCTCGCCGCGCCTGACGGAAAAGCTCACGTCCGTCAGCGCCCAGAAATCATTGTTCTGCGTTTTCTTTTTGCGGCGCTTGCCGGAGAGCAGATCGACAAAGAACTGCTTGAGGGAAAAGCCCTTGTCGATTCCCAGATTGAATTTCATCGACACATGGTCGACTTTGATGATTTCATTATCCATAGCGCCCATACCTCAGATATAGTAGATGAACTTATCCTGATTCTTGCGGAAGATCACAACGCCCAGCAGCAGCACGATAAGCGCCGAGCCGAGGCAGGCAGCGAAGCTCGACAGGGACGGTATCTGATGGTAGAGGATAATCATCCGCGCAAAGTTGATATACTGATAAAGGGGATTGCATTTTAGAATAGTGAACAAAAAACCGATATCCAGCGTTTTCAGATCATACATGATGGGCGTCAGGTAGGTCCAGAGGGTGAGGATGATGCCGTAAATGTAGAACATATCGCGCATGAACACGGCGATGGTGGAAAGAATCAGTCCCATGCCGACCGTGAACAGGAACAGACAAAGGAAGGAAAACGGCAGCAGGAAATGATACCAGTTCAGCCCAGTGCCGGTGAAGATAATTACAGCGTACAGAGGGATCAGCGTCAGCAGGAAGTTGATGCCGACAAACAGGCATTTGGTAAAGGGAAAGATATACTTCGGGATATAGACCTTGTTGATCAGGCTGAAGTTTGCCACCACGCTGCTCATGGCGAGGTTGGAGGCTTCACTGAAATAATTGAAATAGGTCAGGCCGATCATCAGGTAAGCGAGGTAGCTGACACCCGGTGTGGTGAACTTGAAGAAGTTGGAAAAGACCAGCGCCATGACCGCCATGGTCAGGACGGGGTACAGCAGGCTCCAGGCGATGCCCAGAATACTGCGTTTATACTTGACCTTGAAATCGCGGCTGACCAGCTGCTGCATCAGAAAGCCGTATTTCTGAAAGGAATATTTCAGATTCATTATGAATTGCATAAAACGCCTCCGCATTGCAGTTACATTTCAGCATATTATTGCTGTATTTCCAAGGGACTTTACGAAGTATGGGCGCATCTCTGCCCGTCAAAACCATGTCTGCCCTGTAAATCGATGATATTATAACACATTCCGAAAAAAAAGTCTACCTGTTTCTTTTTGGCGAAAAACCGCCCTGAAATCTATTGACAAAACTGGTCGGTAATGATAGACTGAATTTGGTTGGTAAATATAGACCGAAAAAAGGAGGTCATGCAATGGAGGAACTGCGGCTTTGCGAAAGCGACTACCGGTTCATGTGCGTCGTCTGGGACAATGCGCCCCTGCGCTCGCATGAGCTGGTGGAGCTGTGCGCCGAACGCCTCGGCTGGAAAAAGTCTACGACCTACACCACGCTGAAAAAGCTCTGCCAGCGCGGCTTTGCCGAGAATGAAAACTCCGTGGTGCGCGCGCTCGTGCCCAAGAGCGCCGTGCAGTCCTTTGAAAGCGGCCGTGTGGTCGAGCGGACCTTTGACGGCTCGCTGCCCTGCTTTCTGGCGGCCTTCCTCGGCGGGAGGAAGATCTCGGACGCCGAAGCGGAGGAACTCAAGCGCCTGATCGACGAGCACAAGGAGGGCTGACATGGAAAAGCTCTTTCTGGAACTGCTCAATATGAGCTGCGCTGCGTCTTACGTCATTGCGGCGGTGCTCCTGCTGCGGCTGCTGCTGAAAAAGGCACCGCGCCGCTATTCCTACGTGTTGTGGAGCGCGGCTGCCTTTCGCCTGTGCTGCCCGGTGTCGTTCTCTGCAAAATTCAGCCTGTTCGGTCTTCTCAACCTGACGCAGCGGGGAGCGGCGTTGAATTTTGTTCCGGAAAATCTGGGGATGATGGCGCAGCCGGAGGTACATACCGGCCTGACGGCCGTCAATACCGTTCTGCGCGATTCGCTGCCCGCGGCCACGCCTGCGGGCAGCGTGAATCCCATGCAGGTGATCATTTTTGGCGCATCTGTTATCTGGCTCGCGGGTGCCGCGGCACTGGCGCTCTACGGTCTGTTCAGCTACCTTGCCCTGCGCCGTCGGCTGTGTACGGCCACCCGGCTGGAGGACAATGTGTTTGAATCCGCGGCAGTGCGCTCGCCCTTCGTTCTGGGCGTGCTGCGGCCGAAGATCTATCTGCCCTACGGGCTGGACGGGGAGAGCTGCGCGTTTGTTCTTGCGCATGAGCGGTATCATCTCAGGCGGAAGGATCCCCTTGTGCGGCTGTTCGCCTTTTGCTTACTGGCGCTGCACTGGTTCAATCCGCTGGTGTGGATCGCGTTTTCCTGCATGAGCCGCGATATGGAAATGAGCTGCGACGAGAAGGTGCTGGAAAACGGCGGCGCAAAGGCCTATAGCCTGTGCCTGCTGTCCGTGGCCTCGGGGCGGCGCTTTCCGGCGCCCGGCCCGCTGGCCTTCGGCGAAACGGGGGTAAAGGGGCGCATCCGCCACGCGCTGGCGTGGAAAAAGCCCCGCCGCTGGGCTGCGGCCGCGGCCGTCGTCCTGTGCACCGTGACCATTCTCGCCTGCTCCGTGAACCCCTTGCAGGCGGGCGGCTATGACGGCAGCTACCACGCGGGGAAAACGGTGCTGTCTTCTGCTCTGCTGTCCTACTTGCCGCCGAGCGGCGACGCGCGGGGGCTTGAGAGCATCGTCCTTGCGGACGGGAAGCTGACGGTCACCGCCCAGACCGGCTGGCGCTATGAGAGCGACGCGGTCGAGATCGATACGCTCACCCGCGAGGAGATGGTGCAGGCGATGGACGTTGGACTCCTGCTCGGTTACGAGGAGGACGAAAACGGCGGCTACTCCGCGAATCCGGAGGCGCTGCCGGATCTGATCCCGGCGTACAGCCGCGCGAAGGATATGGTTGTCATCCGTACCATCGGCGGCCAGTGGACGGAGGAGGGCGCATCCTCCGAGCCGACCATGACCGTGCAGGCAAGCCGGGAAGGGCAGACGGAGGAAGAAATTCCGGCGGAATTCCAACTCTTTTTCTTCCGCGGCGAGCCGCTGTGGCTCATGGAGCGGCAGTCCTTTGTCTACCTGCTGGAGCGTGTGGAATAAAAAAGGAGAGGCCTATGTCTCTCCTTTTTTATGGCTTGCAGCTGCCGCAGGGCGTGTAGCCCTGTGCGATCAGATCGTCGCGCGTTCCTGTGTAGTCCTGCCGGTTTTCCTCCTTCATGCTGCTCACGGAGGCGCAGTCGGGCAGATGGAATTTCCGCGTGCCGGTGTTGAGCACATAGTGCATTTCCGTGCCGGCCGAGGCCGAGGTTTCCGCAAGGCGGCTCTCGCCCGTGGCGTAGTCGATCGTGATGCCGGGCTGGACGTTGTAGGCGTAGACGCAGAAGCGCACCTCGTCGTCCTCCATGGACTGCCCTTCCATCAGAACGCCGCGTGCGACCAGCTCGCTGCCCTCAAACACCGGCGTGACGCGGTAGAGCACGTGGTTGCCGGTCTCCTTGACGTAGTCGGCGACCATGTTTTCAAAGGGCAGCATACCCTGCACGTTCAGGTAGCGCGTGCCGGTGATGAGGTTGCGCTCGTTGGCATTTTCGCCCGTGAGCTGGTAGCCGATGAGGTGGCAGCGGTTGTAGAGATATTTACCGTCCACACTGTCGTATTTCGCCGTCTGCCAGCCGGAGGGCTTGATCTGACCGATGGTCCCGCGCTTTTCCGTGGGCATCAGGTCCTGCCCGACGCAGGCGTAGGCCACGCCGCAGCGCCCCAGCTCGTCCAAATTGCTGTAGCGCTCGAAGGAAACGGTGGTGTAGTCCGTTTCGGTGAAGTAGGGGTCGTTCCCGTTGACGGCGACGTAAGCGCTGCCGGAATACGCCGGGATCTCGGAAGCCGCGGTTGGCTCCGTCGGTGCAGCAGGCTCCGGCGAAATCAGGCCGCAGCCGGTCAGCAGCAGGCAGGCAAGCAGCAGAGCGGCAAGTCGTTTCATTTCGTATAGATCTCCTTTGTGATGCGCTCGTGCGAGTAGCCGGTCAGCTCCGTGGCGGCGCGCAGCGTCCACCGGGAAAGGTCATAGGGCAGGAATTCGTCCGCGGGATAGACACGATCCCAACGGTAGAGAATCAGCGTTTCCGGTGCGGCGGGCAGGGGAAGCCCCTCTGCAAAGCAGACGGCATCCTCCGAAAAATCCGTGCAGATCTCGATGCGCTCCGGTCTGTCCGCAAAGAGCTTCGCGGAGCCTTCCCGCACCCGCACGGGTGCATAGGTCAGAATGTCCGCCGTGACGACGCGGTCACGGCTCTGCCGCCGGTGGTTGAAGGAAAGACCGTTATTCCGGTCAACGCAGACAATGAGCTTCATGGGAATCTCCTAGAAAAGTCCGCCGATCAGCGTCACGGCGATGCCCGCCAGCGCGCTCAGGATATACAGCGTTGCGACGATGACGAGATTTTCTTTCGGATTCTTATTTGTGCGGAACAGCACCAGAAGGCCGATGCCTGCGTTGGACAATAGCCCCGCAAACAGGCCGCCCAGCCCCAGCACGCCCGCAAGATACGACTCCGTGATGACCACGGAAACCGAGCAGTTGGGGATCAGGCCGAGCAGCGCCAGCAGCAGCTCTCCGATGACGGGCTTGGTCAGGATGGTGCCGGAGAGCTTTTCCACGCCGATGAATTCAAAAAGAAGGTTCAGAACGACGTTGACCGCGACCAGCATCAGGCCGATCTTGACCGTGTGCTTGAGCGCGGAGAGAAAGACGCTGCCCTCCTCCTCGTCGCAGGCGCAGTGCTCGCGCTCGCAGAAGCTGTGGATGTCCTTCTGGCTGCGCAGCCACCGGCCAAGGATCGCGTCGGCGAGATACCCGAGCAGGATGCCCAGCGCAGCCTTGCTCAGGACGATCAGGACGATGCCCTTGACGCCGAGCGAACCGCGCTCGGTCAGGCTGGAGAGCATGATGGGCAGCATCTCGTCCGAGGTCGCGAAGAACACGGCCAGCATGGTGCCGACGGAAATGGAGCCGGTGGAAAACAGACTTGCCGCCGCGCCGGAGATACCGCACTGCGGCACGATGCCGAGCAGACCGCCCAGCGCGGGGCCGGCCTTGCGGGAGTAGCCGTGCAGAATTTTTTCGTTGAACTTTTTGCTGCGTTCCAGCAGCTCCATCAGAAGATAGGCCAGGAAGAGGACCGGCAGGCTCAGAAGTCCGTCCCAGAGGCCGTTCTTCAGCGCGTCAAGCAGCAGCGCGCCGGTGCTTGCGCCGGTGTGTATCGCTGAGTGGAGAAAAATCAAGAATAGCGCTCCTTTTTGCGGGAATCAGCGGGTTTCGCTGCTTCCTGCGTAGTAATTGATCAGACAGCCGGCGAGAATGATGTCGCGCTCCTCGCGGCTCAGATTCTTCAGCCACAGGGTGAGGCTTGTCCGCTCCTCGCCCTGCAGCAGAACCGCTTCCACGCGGTCGGCTTCGCCCAGCAGTGCGGCGCGGATGCCGGGGATCCAGAGGCGGTCGCCGGGCTGGATGTTATAATCCGCGATGTGCTCGACCGTGAAGGGCAGCATGCCCCAGTTGATGACGTTGCTGCGGTAGCGCTTGGTCGCGTAATCCTCGCAGAGGTTTGCCACGCCGCCCAGCACGCGCTGGCAGGAGGCTGCCTGCTCTCTTGCCGAGCCGTCGCCCGGACGGATGGACATCACGGCGCTGCCGAAGCCCGTGGCGCGCGGGTCAAACCCCTCAATCGCGAAGGTCTCGGGGGACTGACGGCGCTCCGCCTCCTGCGCCCGCACAGCCTTGGCGCGGCTGACATATTCCGGGTCCTTGCGGCTGAGAGCAAAGTCGCTCAGCTTTTCGGGATTGCTGCGGTAGGAGGAGGTCTCGCCGGAGGGGATCAGCTCGTCCGTCGTGGTAACGGGATCGTAGATGGCCGAGGCGACGGTCACCAGCAGATTTTCCGGCAGGGCGATCTGACGGGGCCAGTCGGCGATGTTCGGCCCGAACACCAGCTCCTGCGCGGGGTCGGGTCTGCCCACGCCGTGGTAGACGCGGGAGTAAGACGAGGAGTCGAAATGATAGTCCAGATAGGCCGGGTCCTCCATCAACCCCTCCAATTCGGTCGCGGGCGTGATCGCGCCGCCGCAGAGCGCGGAGGCGGCGATGGAGCGCGCGTCCATCAGGGCGACATAGGCGACCTGCCCCTGCGTGGGCTTAGAGCCTTCGCGGTTGGGGAAGTTGCGCGTGGAATGGCGGATGGAGAAAGCACCATTGGCCGGGACATCGCCCGCGCCGAAGCAGGGACCGCAGAAGGCGCTGCGGATGCTCGCGCCGCAGGCCATCAGCTTTTCCAGCGCGCCCGTGCGCATCAGCTCCATCAGGACGGGCTGACTTGCGGGATAGCAGGACAGCCAGAAGTGTCCGTCGCCCAGCGACGCGCCCTTGAGGATCTCGGCGGCTTGCAGAAGATTCTGGTATGTGCCGCCGGAGCAGCCGGCGATCACGCCCTGATCGGCGTAGAATTTCCCACCGCGGATCTTTTCACGCAGGGAGGCGGGAGCCTTTTTCAGGCTCAGCGCGCGGACGGTTTCCTCGTCCACCGCGTGCAGCAGATCGTCCAGATTTTCGTTGAATTCGCGGATGGGCAAGGCGTTGGAGGGGTGGAAGGGCAGAGCGATCATCGGCTCAATCGTCGAGAGGTCAATTTCTATGCCCATGTCGTAGCAGGCGCCCTCCTCCGGTGCAAGCGCACGGTAGGCCTCCGGCCGGCCGTGGACGGAGAGCGCACAGCGCACGGTTTCGTCCGTCTGCCAGACGGACGACAGACAGCTCGTTTCCGTGGTCATCACGTCGATGCCATTGCGGTAGTCGATGCTGAGATTTGCCACGCCGTCGCCGAAGAATTCCAGTACGCTGTTCTTGACCAGTCCCTTGGGGAAGGTCGCGGCGATGAGCGCCAGCGCGACGTCCTGCGGGCCGACGCCCGCGCGGGGCTTGCCGGTCAGGTGTACGCCGACGACGCGCGGATAGGAGATGTCATAAGTGCGGCCGAGCAGCTGCTTGACCAGCTCCGGCCCGCCCTCGCCGATGGCCAGCGTGCCATAAGCGCCGTAGCGGGTGTGCGAATCGGAACCGAGGATCATCCGGCCGGAGCCGGCGTACATCTCGCGCATATAGCTGTGGATGACCGCCTGATGCGCCGGGACAAATTCACCGCCGTAGCGCTTCGCCGCGGACAGACCGAACACATGGTCGTCCTCGTTGATCGTGCCGCCGACGGCGCACAGGGAATTGTGGCAGTTGGTCAGCACATAGGGCAGCGGGAATTCCTTCAGGCCGGAAGCACGGGCGGTCTGGATGATACCCACATAGGTGATGTCGTGGGAGGCCATGGCGTCGAATTTCAGCTTCAGCCTATCCATGGAGCCGGAGGTGTTGTGGGCGTTCAGAATGTGATAGGTGATCGTTTTTTCGCGGCCGGAAGCGATCTCCGGTTCGCGGGCGGGGAACAGACGGCCGCCGTGGTAGTACATCGGTTCGTTATAAATCTTGATCATGGGAATTCCTCCGAGTTTTCTTTACCCTAAAATATACACAAAAACGCGGCTGATTGCAAGCAAAGAGCGAATATTTTTCCGTCTGCGGTGAGATACTGCACAGAGAAAGGGAGGAAATGCTATGAACTTCTTGCAATCGCAGACCATGCAGAACCTTGCGCGCAGTTTTGCGGGCGAATCGCAGGCCAGAAACCGCTATACCTTCTACGTGCAGCAGGCGCGCGGAGAAGGGCAGGAGGGCCTTGCCCGCCTGTTTGAGCAGACGGCGGAGAATGAAAAGATCCATGCGGAGGAATTCTGGGAGCTTCTGACGAAGCACGGCGGAAAGACGATAGAAAATATCGATCTGGAGGCGGGCTATCCCTTCTCCTTCGGCAATACCGGCGAAAATCTCCAATTCGCCGCCGAGGGCGAGCAGGCAGAGCATGAGCGGGTCTATCCGGCCTTTGCGCAGACGGCGGAGGAAGAGGGGTATGCGGACGCGGCCCGCCTGTGGCGCATGATCGCCTCCATAGAGGGGCAGCACCACGATGCCTTCCTGCGGGCAAGGGAGGAATATCTCTCCGGGATGCGCTGGCGCAGGGACGAGCCCGCCGCGTGGCACTGCCTGAACTGCGGCTACACCTATACCTCCAAGGAGGCCGCGGAATACTGCCCGGTCTGCGGCAAAGGAAAGGGCTGGATGGCCGCCGGAACGCCGGGCTCAGACTGAGAGAAATTCGCTTTTGACCCAGCCGATCAGGCCGTCGTAATTGACGGACCGCCAGTCGTTGTAAGCGCCGAGGATGGAGACGGCTGCGCCGTTCGGGATCCCGGCCAGAACGGGGCCGTCCAGGGAGGGCGCGCCGCGCAGATTGAGCGTGCCGCTTTGTAGGCGGACGGTGGCCTCCCGCGCCGGGCGCGGCGAGAGAAGCGGCAGCCCGAAATACTCCGTGACGGACAGCGACAGGCTGCGCGCGATCGCAAGCAGGTTGTTTTCTATCCACAAGGCGTCGGCCATGTTGTCGTGGTAGCCCAGCTCCGCAAGGACCGCCGGTGCTTTCGTCAGGCGTACCTCCGCGATGGCGGTCGTGGCAAGCGCACGCACACGGTCGGGCAGGGGATAGATCTCTTTCAGATTGTCCACGATGATATTCGCCATGCGCAGCCCGTTCAGGCTGGGCGTGTAATAGTAGATGTCGATGCCGCGCACCTGCCCGGAAACGGAGGCTGGCGCGGCGTTGCTGTGCAGCGCGAGATGAAAATTGTAATTCCCGGCGTTGGAGGCACGGATGGAATCGCCGACGGTGCCGCTGGGGTCATTACGCGTGACGTTGATGCCGGAAGCCTCAAGATATGGAACCATCAGGTCTGCCAGACGGTTCATCCAGTATTCCTCATTTCCGCTGGTGACGTAGGGATTATACTCCTGTGTGGACGGACTTAAAAATAAAAATGGCATAATCTTCCCTCCTGTTTTCCCCATGCTATGCCGTTTTGCCCGCGATCGTGCAAAAGCGGTGCGATTTGTGTTGCGGAGGGCGGGAAACTGTGCTATCATGAATAGGATCATGAACAGGAGAGAAGACGTCATGCAGTTTATCGTTTTGGATATGGAATGGAATCAGCCGTGGCCCGGCTCCTATGCCGCGAAGAAGGTGCTGCCCGTGCAGATTCACGGCGAGATCATTCAGATCGGCGCGGTGCGCCTGCTGGAGGACGGCACGGTCGCGGACGAGTTTCAGGTGCTGGTATGCCCAAAATATTATAAAAAACTGAACAGCCGCGTATCCAAGCTCACGGGACTGCACGATGCGCGCCTGCGCGAGGAGGGACTGCCCTTCCCGGAGGCGCTGGAGCGCTTCCGCACATGGATCGGCGGGGATTGCATTTTCCTGACGTGGGGCTTTGACGACATCCGCGTGCTGGAGGACAACATCCTGCTGCACGACGGCGAGCCGGACTGGATCACGAAATGGTATAACGCGCAGATGGTGTTCAACGCGCAGACCGGCACCGGCTCTGCGCAGAAGTCCCTCTCCAGCGCGATGGAAATTCTGGGGATCGAGCCGAGCCGCCCGGCGCACGACGCTCTGGGCGATGCGTACCACACGGCGCTCATTTGCAGCCGGCTGGACATGAAGCGCGGCATCGCGGAGTATGCCAGCGCGGTGCGCAGCCACGAGGACGGCTTCCACGGCAATCCGCCGGAGGGCTGCATCAGTCGGACGGTATTCCACGGCTACGAGGACAAGAATGCCGCGATGGGCGCGATGACAAAACAGGAAACGCACTGCCCGCAGTGCGGCCGTAAGATGCGCAGCGGGCGCTGGCTCTCGCAGGAGGGACGGCGCTATATGGCCATGGCCTCCTGTCCGGAGCACGGGCGCTATCTCATCCGCGTGCGCATGAGCAAGGAGCGCGACGGGACGCTTCGCGTCAGCCGGCTCGTCTATCAGGGCGCGTCCGAGGCGGCGCAGCGCTTTGATGAGCTGATGGCCGAGAAGAAAAAGATCGCCCCCACCCGCCGCAGAAGAAAGCGCAGAGAGCCGAAAAATGACGCTTGATTTTTTACCGGAGACGCTTCTGCCGTGGTTTGCGGAGCACCGCCGGGACCTCCCGTGGCGGCGCGACCGCGAGCCATATCACGTCTGGCTTTCGGAGATCATGCTCCAGCAGACGCGCGTGGAGGCGGTGCGTGGGTATTACGAGCGGTTCCTCACCGCGCTTCCGACGGTGCAGGCGCTGGCCGACGCGCCGGAGGATCGACTGCTGAAGCTCTGGGAGGGACTGGGCTATTACAGCCGCGCCCGGAATCTGCAAAAGGCGGCACAGGTGATCGTGACACAGCACGGCGGAGTGTTTCCGCGGGAATATGACGACGTCCGCGCCCTGCCCGGCGTCGGGCCGTACACGGCGGGCGCGATCTGCTCGATCTGCTTTGAGCTGCCCACGCCGGCGGTGGACGGCAACGTCCTGCGCGTGGCGGCGCGGCTGCTGCGGCTGGATGCGCCGGTCACGGAGGAGAGAATAAAGCGCGGGATCGGTGAAATGCTGGAGAAGATCTACCCCGCGGGGCGCTGCGGCGATTTTACGCAGGCGCTGATGGAGCTGGGGGCGACGGTTTGCCTGCCGAATGGCGAGCCGAAGTGCGCGCTCTGCCCGGTCGCGGCGTTCTGCGCGGCGCGGGCGGCGGGGGAGCAGATGCGCTATCCCGTCAAGGCCGAAAAAAAGCCGCGCCGCCGGGAGGATCGGACGGTGTTCCTCCTGCGCTGCGAAGGCGCGATCGCCGTCTGCCGCCGCCCGGAAAAGGGACTGCTTGCGGGACTCTGGCAGCTTCCGGACGTCCCCAGTGAGCTGACCGCGCAGGAGGCGCTGGCGCAGGCGGCGCAGTGGGGCACGCGCCCCACGGGCATCGAAAAAAAGGTGCACCGGACGCATATTTTTACCCATGTGCAGTGGGAGCTGACCGGCTTCTATCTCGACTGCGCGGTGCAGGCACCGCAGTTTTTCTGGGCTGGCGCGCGGGAGCTGGAGGAAAATCTCGGCCTGCCCACGGCCTACCGGCAATTTTTAGAGGAACCACTTGCAAGCCGGCGCAAAAACGGCTATACTGAAGCTACCAAAGAATAGGGAGGTTTTTACCCATGGAAGACAAGCGCGCACAGTACGCGGAGGACGAGATCATTACGCTGGAGTTTGACGACGGCGCCAGCTTTGAATGCGGCATTATGGGCGTGTTCGATCTGGACGACAAGCAGTATATCGCGCTGGAGGCGCTCGACGACTCCGACGATGTTTATCTCTACGGCTATGTCCCCACGGACGACGATTTCACGCTTCTGGACATCCCAGAGGAGGACTTCGACCGCGTCGCGGCGGAGTTCGACCGCCTGATGGACGAGCCTGTGTAAGAAATAATTATAAATCGGCGCTTCCAAAAGCGGAGTCCGAATAAGAAAACATAGATGCTCCCCCGCAGACAAAGTCTGCGGGGGAGCACTGCTTACAGCCATTCGCCGAAGAGTTTTTTGTTGGAGCAAGGCGTTTTTTCGCAGCGCTACTTTGTGTAACGCAAGGGAAAACGCCGCAGCTCCGGCGGAAAAGACTCGGCGAAGGGGCTATGCTTTCTTATGAGGACGCAGCAAATCGGAAGTGCCGTTTCTTTATTCTTCTGCTGCGTCCACGGGTGCGGCGGTGATGGCCGAAATTTCATAGGCCGTGCGCTGCTCCGGCTCGCCGCCGACCAGCTTGATGTACGGACGGCTTTGCAGCCGCCCCGTCAGGGAAAGCATGGCTCCGATGGGCAGCGCGGAGCACTCCTGCGCCGTCCGCCCCCAGAGAATACAGGGCAGGTAGTCCGCGCGGTGGTAGGGACGGTTGACCGCCAACATGACGTCGCAGATCTCGCGGCCCAGCGGTGTGCGGCGGTAGACCGGCTCCTTGCAGATTACGCCGGTCAGCGTGACCTCGTTGTCGTGCGGTGCGTCGCAGACGCGCAGTGTTTCCGCCAGCACGGAGATGATGAGCCTGCGCCCGGCGGGCGTGCGGCTGTTGAAGGAGCGGATCTGTCCTTCGACGCGGAGAGAAGCCCCCTCGCTTGCCTCCACGGATTGCAGCAGCGGCTCCGGTGCCAGCACCGGCAGGCGGTCCACCGTCCCGGAAAGGCGCGCGACCTCCAGATAAAACGAGAAAAAGCGCCGGCCGTGGTTGTCGTGCGAAAACTGCGGCGCGGATGCAAGGCAGCCGGTCAGCTCAATGTGATTTGCGATATATTCCATTCTCCCACCTCGTTCAGTTCTTATGGGAGAGTATATTCATAAAAAGAGCAGGTTATGAAGCAAACCCGACGGGAAAGCAAACGCTTTCACGCCGGGTTTCATATATTTCAGTTCGTGAACAGCGGGCGCAGGGTGGCCTGCTGCTCAAAGCGCGCGTCGCGCGAGTTGGCGAGGAACACGATCTCGGACAGCAAGGTCGCCGAGGCATAGGCCTGCACGTACTTTTCCACCTTCGTGCCGTCCACGTCCGGTATGTAGAGCCTGCCGGTGCAGGCCGAGGCCGGGAAGGCGGTGTCGTCCGTCACAAAGGAGATCGTCAGATTGCTGCCGGTGAAGAAGGCCGTGAGCTGCTTCGCGGCGTTCTCAATGAGCTGCGCTGCGGTCTTTTCGGAGGAGTAAGCGATGTTCTTGCTGGAGGGGAAGCGGAATTCGGAGAAGGCGACCTCCTTGAAGCCAAGGCTGGACAGTTCGCGCGCAATCTGCATCAGATAGGACAGAACCGCCTCGTTGGCCGGATCCAGCCAGTAGCAGGCGCGGTCGTCCATCCACAGCGCGCCGCTGGACAGCGGCAGGCCGCAGGACTGGTTGGCCAGCGCAAAGTTGGTATCGCAGAAGGCGGGGATCTCCGCGATCATATAGAAGCTGTGCGAACGGAGATAGGACAGGATCTCGTCAACGGCCGCGATGTCCACGTCCGCGGTGGCAGCGCCGCCGATGGCGGTGGAGTAGTAGAAATTGCCATAGATGCTCTTCAGCTCGATCATCACGGCGCAGGAGCCGTCCAGCGACTGAAGCGTTTGCAGCACCTTCTCCGGCTCGCGCAGCATGGAGGTCGTGATGTAGTAGCCGGACATCTCCGCGATGGTGTCGCTGGGGGGGGCGGGCTCCTGCACGATGATCTGTGCGTCGTTGATGACGGGACGTGCGGAGGGCTCGGTCGCTTCGACCTGCGCGGTTCGGGTGCCGCTCAGGTCGAGATGCGCGCCGCTGCGGTCGTAAGTCACATAGGGCTCCAGATAGATCAGTAGCACGACGGAGATGAGCGCCGCCGCCCCGGACAGAATCAGCAGGGTGCGCAGTAATTTTTTCAGGAACAGCTTTCTGCGGTAGGAAATTCGCGGCATAAAAGCGCCCCCTTTCTCAGAATGTTACGGTTTTTTGGCGATCAGGCAGCGCCATTCGCCCATGGCGTCGCCGCCACAGAGTGTCAGACCGGCGGCCTTGATCGCGCGGCACACTTCATCCTCGCGGACGTCCAGCACGCCGGAGCAGAGGAAGGTGCCGCCTTGGCGCAGAAGGCCCGGCACGACCGGCACCAGCCCGATGATCACGTCCGCGACGATGTTGGCGCACACAAGGTCATAGTTTCCGCCCAGACGGCGCATCAGCGCCTCGTCCGTGACGACGTTGCCGGTCAGCGCAGTGAAGCGGTCGGGGCCAAAGCCGTTGCGTGCGGCGTTTTCAACAGCGATATGCTCCGCTGCCGGGTCGATGTCCACGCCGACGGCGCTCTGCGCGCCCAGCCGCAGCGCGCATACAGAAAGAATTCCGCTGCCGCTGCCGAGGTCGGCCACGCGCTCGCCTCCGGAAACGAGGCGCTCGAGCGCCTTCATGCACATCTGCGTGGAGGCGTGCGCGCCGGTGCCGAAGGCCAGCCCCAGATCGAGCAGAACGGGAAGCCGGCCCTGCGTGTCGTCAACGGTCATCCACTGCGGCACGACCAGCAGCCGCTCGCCCACGGGAAGCGGGCGGTAATTCTTCTTCCACGAATTGGCCCAGTCCTCCTCCGGTACGTTTTCCAGCCGGATGGTCAGGGGACCAAAATCGCAGGCGGGATATTTCTGCGGCAGCTCCTGCAAAAGCGCGCGCAGCGCTTCCACCTGCGCGGCGGCATCGCCCTGCAGATACAGGCGCACCTGCGAGAGATGTTCCATCTTCTTGGCAAGTGCCTCATCCACGTAGTCCCAGTATTCCCTTGCGGATTCCAGAAAATCATGAAATTCCGCAGAATCGTCCATAATAAAGCTGTCGAAGCCGGCTTCGGTCAGCTCTGCACACAGCAGCTCAATGCCCTCCGAGCAGGTGCGGATGGTCAGTTCGGTCCATTGCAAGGCAGACCCCTCCTTTTATCATTCCTATATTCTACAGGATTTTGCCCGGAATGACAAGGGCATATTTTTCCCGTCCGCGCGGCGGGAGGTTTTTCTTTCCTTTTCCGAAAAAAGATGTATAATAAGCAGAGAAGAAAGGATGATTCTTATGCTGCATCAGCTCCCGGTCGTGCCGGGTGTGCGTCTGCACGCCATGCAGACGGATAAATTCAAGACGGCCTGCTTCAGCGTGAACTTTCTGCGGCCGCACAGCGCGTGCGAGGCCGCGCTGGACGCGCTGCTGCCCAGTGTGCTGCTGCGCGGGACGGAGCGCTATCCGGACATCCGCAGCATCTCCATGCGCCTCGACGATCTGTACGGCGCGACCTTCGGAACGCTCGTCCGGCTCAAAGGCGAGGTCAAGACGACCGGCTTTTACGCCGATTTTATTGAGGATGGTTTTCTCCCGGCGGGGGAAGGTGTGTTCGCGCCCGTGCTGGAGTTCCTGAAAGAGGTGCTGTACCATCCCCTGCTGGAAAACGGCTGCTTCACCGCGGCCAATGTGGAGGGGGAAAAGCAGAACCTGATCAACGCCATCGAGTCCTCCCTGAACGACAAGCGCACCTATGCCGCGCTGCGCCTGCGCGCGCTGATGTGTGAAGGCGAGGCCTATGCCGTGCCGCGCCTCGGCCGCGCGCAGGACGTGGCCGCCATTACGCCGGAGGAGCTTACCCGCCACTGGCGGGAGGAGCTTTCCGGCTCTCAGACGGAGATCTTCTATGCCGGACGGCGCGCGCCGGAGGAGGTTGCTGCGGCCTTCCGCAGCGTGTTCGCGGGGCAGGAACCGATGCACATCGCGCCGGTCGCCACCGTGCCGCATCCCGCGCCCGTGCAGGTGCGGGAGATCACGGAGCGGATGGACGTCACGCAGGGCAAGCTGGCCATCGGCCTGCACACCGGCATCCTCGGAACGGACGCGGACTATCCTGCGCTGATGCTCCTGAACGCGGTGTTCGGCAGCGGCATGACGAGCAAGCTCTTCGTCAACGTCCGCGAGAAGCTGTCGCTGTGCTACTATGCCAGCTCCGCCGTGGAGAAGTACAAGGGCCTGATGCTGGTTTCCTCCGGCATTGAATTTGACAAATATGAAACGGCGAAAACCGCGATCCTCGGCGAGCTGGAGGCCTGCCGCCGCGGAGAAATCAGCGAAGCGGAGCTGGAATCCGCACGGCGCGGGATCCTTTCGGCCCTGCGCGCGGCGCTGGATGTTCCGGCGCGGCTGGACGATTATTATATCGGAAACGCCATTGCGGGCGGCGACAGCGTGGAAGCGCTGATCGAAAAAATCACGCGGCTCAGCAAAGACGATCTGGTGCGCGCTGCGCAGAGGATCCGGACGGACACCGTGTTTTTCCTTGAGGGGGTGGAGGCGTGAAGCTCTTTGAATATCCCAAGCTGGGCGAGCGCTGCTGGCAGGAGATCCTGCCGAACGGCCTGTGCGTCCGCGTGGTGCCGAAGCCGGGCTTTGCCCGCCGCTATGCCTTTCTGGGCGTGAATTTCGGCTCCATCGACACGCAGTTTACACTCGGCGGCGTGCGCCATCGTGTGCCGGACGGCATCGCGCACTATCTGGAGCACAAGATGTTCGACCTGCCGGAGGACAACGCGATGAACCTTTTTGCCGCGCACGGCGGCAGTCCGAACGCCTTCACGGGCTATGCCATGACGGCCTATTATTTCGACTGCACGGAGGAATTTGAGGAGAACCTGAAGATCCTCCTGCGGCTGGTCACGGAGCCTTATTTCACGCCGGAGAGCGTGGAAAAGGAGCGCGGCATCATCGCGCAGGAGATTCGGATGTACGAGGACAGCGCGGAGTCGCGCGTGGTCGAGGATTTGTTTGACGGGATGTTCCGCAGTCATCCGGTGCGTGTGCCGATCGCCGGAACGGTCGAAAGCATTGCAGAGATCACCGCACAGAGCCTGTATGACTGCCACGCGGCTTTCTATCAGCCGGGGAATATGGTGCTGTGCGTCGCGGGCGACGTCGACCCGGAAACGGTCGTGCGCATCGCGCGGGAGGGAACACCTGCACAGCCCGGCGTACTCCCGCAGCGGGATTACGGCGCGCCGGAGGCGCTTAGCTGCCCGCGCAGCCGCATGGAGCGTACCATGGAGGTGGCCATGCCGACGTTTGCTATCGGCTTCAAGTGCCCGCCGCCCGAATCGGAGCCTCTGCGCCGGGAGATTGTCGGCGAGATCGCCGCGGAGATCCTCGCAGGGGAGTCCTCGGCGCTTTACCAACGGCTTTACGAGCAGGGACTCATCGACGCGGGGTTCTCCGTAGGCTACGAGAGCGTAAAGGACGCCTGCCTGCTCTCCGCCACCGGCGACAGCCGCGACCCGGAGGCGGTATTGCAGGCGCTGCTGGATGAGGCGGCGCGAATCGTCAAAGAGGGCTTTGACCGCGCGCAGTTCGACCGGCTGGTTCGTTCCGCCGTCGGCCGCCGCACCAGAGACCTTGACAGCTTTGAAAGTATCTGCTATCTTATGGGTGGCTTGTATTATTTTGACGGTGTGGACTACCTGCGCTTCCCGGAGGTGTACGCTTCCGTTGTACCGGAGGATGTGCAGAGTTTTCTGACCGAGACCGTGCGCCAGGAGCGTGCGGCGCTGTCGGTCGTCCGTCCGAAAGAAGGAGAAAAAATCCAATGATTCCATTTTTGACATCACCCATCAGCTTCCCCGGCCTGGGGATTGAAATCAACCCGTCCGACGGCTTTACCATCGGCAATTTTACCATCAAATGGTACGGCGTGATCATCGCCGTGGGCGTGCTGCTGGCAACGCTGTATATCCTGCGGCGTGTCAAGCAGTTCGGCCTGACGGAGGACGACATCCTCAATATGCTGATCATCGGTCTGCCGTCTGCCATCGTCTGCGCCCGGCTTTATTATGTAGTTTTTGAGTGGAAGCAGTTTTTCGGCCCCGGCATCCCGTGGTATAAATTCCTCGACATCCGCAGCGGCGGCCTTGCCATCTACGGCGGTGTCATCGGCGCGGCGCTGGCCGTGTTCATTTACACGCGCGTGAAAAAGCAGACGGTGTTGCCCTACCTTGATATTATGGGTCTTGGCCTTCTGATCGGGCAGGCTGTCGGCCGCTGGGGCAATTTCTTCAACCGCGAGGCGCACGGCGGCGTGACGGACAGCTTCCTGCGCATGGGTCTGATCGAAAACGGTCAGCTCCAGTATTTCCATCCGACCTTCCTCTATGAGTCCGTATGGAACGTCGTGGGCTTTGTGCTGCTGCATTTCCTGTCCAAGAAGCGAAAATACGACGGCGAGGTGTTCCTCGGCTACGTCGCGTGGTACGGCTTGGGCCGCGCCATCATCGAGGGACTGCGCACCGACAGCCTGTACATCGGGCCGCTGCGCGTCAGCCAGTGGCTCGCAGGCATCTCCTGCGTCGCGGCAGTCGCCATTTTGATCTATCAGAGATTCTTCGTCAAGCACACGCCGCAGGACCTGCTGGTCAACCGTGTGGCTGAGGCAGAGAAAAAAGAAACGGAAGAATAAGAAAGGAGTTTGTTTATTATGAAGGAAAATGTGGAAGCCCTGAAGGATAAGGTCGTTGACGCTGCGCAGGCGGCGGGCCGGGTGGCAAAGCTGGCCGCGACGATTTCGCAGAAGAAGGTTCTGATTGCCAGAGAGCAGGAGCGCATCCGCCGGAACTACACCCGTCTGGGCAAGGTCTACTACAAGGATTATGTGACCGACGAGGAGCCGGACGAAGCCGAATACAAGCCGCTGTGCGAGGAGATCTCCAACAGCTTCCGGTATATCAATGACCTGAAAGAGGATATTGAGGACGCGAAGGAAGCCTACCGCGCCGCAAAGCAGCAGGCAAAGCAGGACGCGGATGTTGAGATCCTGCCCTATCTGCCGGAATCCGCGGCGGAAGAAAAACCGGAAGAGAAACCGGAAGAAAAGCAGGAAGAAAAGCCGGATGAGGAACCCAAAGCGGAATAAAAGATCCGATCAGGATGTCAGAATGAACGTACCGGGCGGCATGGATTCCATACCGCCCGGTTTTTGGTGGTTTCGTTATTACAGGTGCAACGGAGATTCTGAACTATTACGTAGGGAATGGTCTTGACCATTCCGCTGTTGGCATTTCCGTTATTGTCAGTGCCTGCACGGCGGAACGGCCAATGCCTATGCACACATACAAAAATCCGCGCCTTCGGAAAAACCGAAGGCGCGGATTTGATTATGCTTTGAGATTATTCGGCGTGGTCAACGCTGTACATGTGCTTGATGAGCTCAAGAACCTTGTTGGAGTAGCCGATCTCGTTGTCGTACCAGGAAACGACCTTGACGAAGGTGTCGGTCAGAGCGATGCCGGCCTTTGCGTCGAAGATGGAGGTACGGGTGTCGCCGAGGAAATCGGAGGAAACAACGGCCTCGTCGGTGTAGCCGAGGATGCCCTTGAGTTCGCCTTCGGAGGCTTCCTTCATTGCGGCGCAGATCTCGTCGTAGGAAGCGGGCTTTGCGAGGTTGACAGTCAGGTCAACAACGGAAACGTCCAGAGTGGGAACACGCATGGACATGCCGGTCAGCTTGCCGTTCAGGGACGGGATGACCTTGCCGACAGCCTTTGCAGCGCCGGTGGAGGAGGGGATGATGTTGCCGGAAGCAGCGCGGCCGCCTCTCCAGTCCTTCAGGGACGGGCCGTCAACGGTCTTCTGGGTAGCGGTGGTGGAGTGAACGGTGGTCATGAGGCCGTCGGTGATGCCGAACTTGTCGTTCAGGACCTTCGCGATCGGAGCCAGGCAGTTGGTGGTGCAGGAAGCGTTGGAAACAAAGTTCATGTCCTTGGTGTACTTGTCGAGGTTGACGCCGCAGACGAACATCGGGGTGTCGTCCTTGGACGGAGCGGACATGACGACCTTCTTGGCGCCTGCGTCCAGATGACCCTGTGCCTTTTCCTTGGTCAGGAACAGACCGGTGGATTCCACGACATACTCAGCGCCGAGCTTTGCCCAGGGCAGATCAGCGGGGTTGCGCTCTGCGGTGATGGGGATCTCGTGGCCGTTGACGATGATGGACTTCTCGGTAGCCTCAACGGTGCCGTTGAACTGGCCGTGCATGGTGTCGTACTTCAGCATGTAAGCGAGGTAGTCAGCGGGGCACAGGTCGTTGATGCCGACGATCTCGATCTCAGGGAAGTTGACGCTTGCGCGGAAGACCATACGGCCGATGCGTCCAAAACCATTGATACCAACTTTGATAGACATACTTTTTTCCTCCATTATTTAAGATACGCCGGTGTTTGGCCAGCGCCACTTTAGGAAATATGCGGAGAAACCTTTCCCCAGCGTCCTTATTATATACGATTCTTTCTCCCAGTGCAACTGTCAAAATCCATCAAATTATACTGATTTCAGGTTTTTTTTTGAGAATTCTGTCGGGAAATACATCAGGATGCAATTCACAGCTTCGTAAAGCGGCAATAGGTCTTTCCGTCGCGCTCCACGGTTTCGTTCCACATGGATGCCGGGCGCACCCACACGCCGAAATCGCCGTACAGCGCGCGGTAGACCACCATCTCCTCCAGAGTTTCGGAATGGCGCGCCACGCACAGCACTTCGTACTCTTTTCCCTTGAAATGGCGGTATCTTCCGGGTTCAATTGTCATAAGGTTTCCCTCCCTTCTGCGTCCAGTATAGCGGCGGGTGATCGGGGATGCAAGGTTTTTTTGATTTTGCCGGCGATCCGTGCTATAATAAGTGCACTATGTGCAAAGGAGTATCATATGGAAGAAATGATCCGCCAGCTTGCCGAGGAGCTCGGCCAGAAGGCGCAATATGTGGAAAATGTCGTCCGCCTGCTGGACGAGGGAAATACCATCCCCTTCATCGCCCGCTACCGCAAGGAGCTGCACGGCGCAATGGACGATACCGCCCTGCGCACGCTTGCAGACCGTCTGCAATACCTGCGGAATCTGGCGCAGCGCCGCGAGGAGATCCGCCGCGGCATCGGAGAAAAGCTGACAGACGAGCTGGATGCCGCGATCACCGCGGCAAAGACGCTCTCGGAGCTGGAGGACCTCTACCGGCCCTACAAGCCCAAGCGCCGCACGCGCGCGACCGTTGCGAAGGAAAAGGGACTTGAGCCGCTGGCGCAGCAGCTGTTCTCGCAGGCACGCGATCTGCCCGCTCCGGAGGAGCTGGCGCAGGTTTACATCGACCCGGAAAAGGGCGTGGAAACGGTCGCCGATGCGCTGGCCGGTGCGTCCGACATCATCGCCGAGGCGATCTCCGACGACGCCGCCATCCGCAAGGCGCTGCGCGGGCTGATGCAGCGGCAGGCCGTTTTGCGCGCGCAGGCGGTCAAGGGCAAGGAGGAGGAGACCTCGCCCTATCAGACCTATTACGATTTCACCCAGCCGGTTTCCAAATTGCAGGGTCATCAGGTGCTGGCTGTCAACCGCGGCGAGCGCGAGGGCTTTCTGAAGGTCGGCATAGAGCTGGACCGGGAGCAGGCGCTCATCTGCGTGCGGCGCGCGGTGCTGGTTCCCGGCGGCGGGGCGGCGGAGTTTGTCCGCGCCGCGGCGGAGGATGCCTACGACCGTCTGATCGCGCCCAGCATGGAGCGTGAGCTGCGCAGCGCGCTGACCGACGAGGCAAACGAGGGTGCGATCCGCAATTTTGCCCTGAATCTGCGCCCGCTCCTGATGCAGCCGCCGGTGCGCGGCCGCGTGACCATGGGTCTAGACCCCGGCTACAGCCACGGCTGCAAGGTCGCCGTTGTGGACGCGACGGGCAAGGTGCTCGACACCGCAGTGGTCTATCCGACCTTCTCCAAGGCCAAGCGCGACGAGGCGCTGAACACGCTGGAAAAGCTCATCCGCAAGCACGGCGTGGCGCACATCGCCATCGGCAACGGCACCGCCTCCCGCGAAACGGAGGCCGCCGTCTGCGAGCTGTTGGGCAGGGTGCCGGGCGTTTCCTACATGATCGTTTCCGAGGCGGGCGCGTCGGTCTACTCGGCCTCGCCGCTGGCGGCGGAGGAATTCCCGCAGTATGATGTCAATCTGCGCAGTGCGGTCTCCATTGCGCGGCGCTTGCAGGACCCGCTGGCCGAGCTGGTCAAGATCGACCCCAAAGCCATCGGCGTGGGGCAGTACCAGCACGACGTACCGGAAAAGCGCCTGGACGAGAGCCTGAGCGGCGTGGTCGAGGACTGCGTCAATGCCGTCGGCGTCGATCTGAACACCGCTTCGCCGTCGCTCCTGCGCCGCGTTTCCGGCCTGAACGCCACGACGGCAAAGAACATCGTGGTCTACCGCGAGGAAAACGGCGTCTTTACCGCGCGCAAGCAGGTGCTGAAGGTGCCGAAGCTGGGCCAGAAGGCCTACGAGCAGGCGGCGGGCTTCCTGCGCGTGCCGGAGAGCAAGCAGGTGCTCGACCGCACGGGCGTCCACCCCGAATCCTACGGCGCGGCGGAGAAGCTGCTGGAGCTGTGCGGCTTCACACTCGCCGACGTTGCCGCCGGCACGATCGCGGAGCTGCCGAAGCGTCTGGACGCCTACGGCGCGCAGAAGGCCGCCGAGGTCTGCGGCGTCGGTGTGCCGACCCTGCGCGACATCGTCAAGGAGCTGTGCAAGCCCGGCCGCGACCCGCGCGACGAACTGCCCAAGCCCATTCTGCGCACGGACGTGCTGGAAATGAAGGATCTGAAGCCCGGCATGGTGCTTACCGGCACGGTGCGCAATGTCATCGACTTCGGCGTGTTCGTGGACATCGGTGTGCATCAGGACGGTCTGGTGCATATCTCCCGCGTTTGCAACCGCTATATCAAGCATCCGTCCGAGGTCGTTTCCGTGGGCGACGTGGTCAAGGTCGCGGTGCTGGACGTGGACGAAAAGCGCAAGCGCATCAGCCTGACCATGCGCGATCTGCCGAAGGAATAATACAACAAAACGTCTTTGCCTGCGGGCAAAGACGTTTTGTTGTATTACTATTTAGTATTTGACAAAATGCTTGACAAAAATCCAAAATTCTGATAAGTTGGAGAAAAGGGAAAGGGTGATTTTATGAAAAAGCAAATGTTTCAATTTCTGGCCGTTTTTCTGACGCTTCTCCTGCTGGCGGGCTGCGCGGGGAGTCCTGCCGCGCCTTCGGAGGACAGCACCGTGCCGCCGGCGACCGAGCCGACCGAGCTGGTGTTCAACGGGAAATCTTATCCGCTGGATGTCGAATCCCTTGAGATCGGTACTTACGATTTGGAGCAGCTCCGCTGGGCGGCGAACCTCCGGGAGCTTGTGATCAGCGGCAGTGCACCGGAAAGCTGGGAGTTCCTTTCCACCCTTTCTGCGCTGGAAACGCTGACCATCCATCTTTCCGGGACGGAGGCGGCGGACGTCCGTCTGGACGGCGCTTCGCTGCCCAATTTGAAAACGCTGGAGATCTCCGCGGACAGCCCGACCGAAACGCTGGCGCTTCCGCAGGCTGGGCTGGAAAGCTGCCGCCTTACACTTCCGGAACTGCGGCGTTTGGATCTCTCTGCCGCCGCGGTGGAAACGCTGCTGCTCTCCCTGCCCGGCGCGCCGGACGAAACCGTGCCGGGGCGTGTGCAGAGCTTGGAATGTGAAGATTTTTCACCGGATGACGCGCTGCTGGGACTGGACGGGCTGGAAAGTCTGAGCCTGAATGTGCCGCAGCCGCTGGATTTCCTGTCCGGCCTGCCGCAGATCAAAAAGCTGAGCCTTTCCGGCGGCACGTGGGAGCTTTCCCCTCTGGTGCAGTCCGGCGTGACGGAGCTGTCGCTTTACAAAGCGGAAGCCGATCTTGCGGCGCTGGCGCAGTCCGGCTTGGAAACCCTGCGCCTGCAGGAATGTGCTGTGGAGCCTGCAGCGCTTGCGGGCATGGCCCATCTGCGTGTCCTGCAGCTTTCGGACGAGGGGCTGACGACACTCCCATTGGAGGAGCTGCCCGAGCTGGAGACCCTGATTCTTCAGGTCAGTCCGGAACAGCTTCAGGCGACGTTCACGGCGGAAAACGCGGCAGAGCTGGAACAGCTGGATACCGGGCTTTCCAAGGAAGCGCTTGCGGCTTTTCTGGAGCGCGGCGGCACGATCTGTGTCTTCCCGGACCATCGGCGCAGCTGAGCGATAAAGCAGCCCCCTTTGCCATAGGCAAGGGGGCTTTTTATGCACAATGCACGCATAAACACTTGCCCCGCGGTGAAATACTTGACAAAAATTCCCATATCTGATAAGCTGAAAAAAGGAAAGGGTGATTTTATGAAAAAGCGAATGCTTCGGTTTCTGGCCGTTTTCCTGACGATTTTCCTGCTGGCAGGCTGCGCGGGGACTCCTGTCGCGCCTTCGGAGGACAGCACCGTGCCGCTGCCGACCGAGCCGGACGAGCTGGTGTTCAACGGCATCTCCTATCCGCTGGATGTCGAATCCCTTGACATCGGCCCCTATCATCTGGAGCAGCTCCGCTGGGCGACGAAGCTGAACTATCTGATGATTACTGGCCGCGAACCGGATTCGTGGGAATTTCTGGGCGAACTGCCGGATACGCTGTGCACGCTCTACCTGAACATTACGCCGGGATCGGGGGATTCCGGCGACCTGAATCTGGAGCTTTCCGAGTATTTCCTGCCGGAGCTGGAGCAGTTCATCCTCGGTGTGTCCCGCGCTGCTGGCGCGGTCACCCTGCCGGATATGGCGGCGGAGTGGGGCACGGTCGAGCTTTCTCAGGGGGTAAAGCAGCTCGATGCCTCCACGGCGGAGATCGCAAATCTGGTCCTTGCGCTGTCGGAAACGCCGGAAACGCTGAAGCTCGGTCCCGGCCTGAAGAGTCTGGCCTGCGAGGGCTTCGTGCTGGACACCGCGGCGCTGGAGGGGCAGACGGAGCTGATCTCTCTGACGCTGAGCGCCGCGCAGGATCTGAGCTTCCTTGCGGATCTTCCCGCACTTGAAATGCTGAGCCTGTCCGGCGACGGCTGGGATCTGACGCCGGCAGCGCAGACAAACCTGCGGCGCGTCCTGCTTCTCAAGGGAAGCTGCGACCTTTCGCCGCTGGTGAATTCCGGCGTAGAAGAAGTAGCTACGCAGGGCGCGGACACGGAGGCGATCGCCTCGCTGGCCGGGATGCAGAGCCTGAAATCCCTACAGGTTTCGGACGAAAAGGTCACCGACCTGAGCGTCCTGACGGAGCTTCCCAATCTGGAAACGCTGATTTTGCTGGTCGACGAGATGCAGACGCACGCGGAAATGGCAGAAAGGACGCTGACGGCGGACAGCGTCGATGCGCTGGAACGGCTGGACACCGGCCTTCCGAAGGAACAGCTCGCGGCATTCCTGGAGCGCGGCGGTACGATCTCCATCCTGCCGGATTACGGCCGATAATTTGAGATAATCTGTCGGGAAAGCCTGTTTGGACTTTTTCGATAAGAAGAGCAGAGCACCCTGTTTTCAGGGTGCTCTGCTGCCTTTTTCATAAAAAAGTCGTCGTGAACGAGTGAAGTTCACGACGACTTGGTGACCCGCTGGAGATTCGAACTCCAGACCCATTGCTTAAAAGGCAATTGCTCTGCCTGCTGAGCTAGCGGGTCATGGGGGGGGGACGCGACGCCGTCCTCTCAGAAGAAACACCGCCGCGGGCGCTGTCATGTCCGCGGCGGTTCTGGCTGGGATGGCAGGACTCGAACCTACGAATGCCAGAGTCAAAGTCTGGTGCCTTACCACTTGGCGACATCCCAATGTCCGGCAGTGTGGTCAAGCCTACATTCAGCCGCTCCCGCGGAGCATCTGAAATTGAAAAATGGGGTGAGTGAAGGGACTCGAACCCTCGGTCTTCAGAGCCACAATCTGACGCGTTAACCAACTACGCTACACCCACCATATTCTTCTGTGCCGATGCTGTTCCGGGGACACGCCCCGATTTCAAAAAGCGGATGCCTTCTGAAAATGGTACGCCAGAAGGGACTCGAACCCCCCACCTACTGCTTAGAAGGCAGTTGCTCTATCCGGATGAGCTACTGGCGCATATGGAGCGAGTGATGGGAATCGAACCCACGCCCACAGCTTGGAAGGCTGTTGTACTAGCCGTTATACTACACCCGCATGATCAGGCTGCTGCATCAGCCATAAAATAGTATCATAAACCTGACCGGATGTCAAGGTATAATTTCTCTTTTCTGTCGGTTTTCAAAAGGAAATGTGGAATTCTCCCAAAGAAACCGCTTCCCCGGCCGGAGGCGGCCGGGGAAAGGGGGGTCAGTTGAACATGGATTTCAGCTTGTCAAAGAATTTTTTGCGTTTCGGCTGAGTGGAATCGGAGGAAAGCTCGTCGAAGCGCTTGAGCAGATCCTTCTGCTCGCGGGTCAGGCGGGTCGGCGTTTCCACTGTCACGGTGACATACTGATCGCCGCGGCCGCGGCCATTGAGGTTCGGGATGCCCTTGCCGCGCAGGCGGAAGGTCGTGCCGGTCTGTGTGCCCTCACCGATCGTGTAGCGCACCTTGCCGTCCAGCGTCGGGACCTCGACTTCGGCACCGCAGGCAGCCTGCCCGAAGGTGATCGGCATTTCGCAGTAGACGTCCTGCCCCTGACGGGTGAAGAGCGGGTGAGAACGGACGCTCACGGTGACCATCAGGTCGCCGGCGGGGCCGCCGTTGTAGCCCGCGCTGCCTTCGCCGCGGACGCGGAGCGTCTGCCCGTCGTCTATACCGGCAGGGAACTTGACCGTGACCTTGTGGCTGCGGCGAATCTTGCCCTTGCCCTTGCAGCGGCTGCACGGAGTGCGGATGATCTTGCCGGTGCCGCGGCAGTCGGGGCAGGGAGCTGTGGACTGCATGGTCATGCCCATGAAGCTCTGCTGCGTGCGGACACTGCCCGTGCCCTTGCAGCGCTGGCAGGTTTCTGCACTCGTACCGGGTGCAGCGCCGGAGCCGCCGCACTGGTCGCAGTTTTCGATGCGGCTCGCGGTGATCTCCTTTTCCGTGCCGAAGGCCGCTTCTTCAAATGTAACTTCCACGCGCGCACCCACGTCGTCGCCGCGGACGGGCGCATTGGCGCTGCGGCGGGTAGAACTTCTGCCGCCGCTGAAGAAGCTGCCGAACAGGTCGCCCAGATCGCCGAAATCTCCAAAGCCCGCGCCGCCGTCGCCGCCGAAGGGGTTACCGGCGTTCGGATTGAAATTGGGATCTACGCCCGCAAAGCCGAACTGGTCATAGCGCGCGCGCTTTTCCGCGTCGGACAGCACCTCGTTTGCCTCATTGATTTCCTTGAAGCGCTCGACGGCGTCCGGCTCGTGGTTCACGTCCGGATGATATTTGGCGGCCAGCTTTCGGTACGCCTTCTTGATGTCGGCCTCGGTCGCATCCTTGGGGACGCCCAAGACCTCATAATAATCTCTCTTATTTTCGTTTGCCATAACGTCACCTTCTTGGCTGGTGATATGGAAGCTCTGATAATCCCGCAAAACGGGCGGATGTGCTCCGCCCGTTTTTACCGGTTCAGATCATCAGTCGTTGACTTCCTCAAAGTCCGCGTCTACGACGCCGCCATCATTGCCGCCGTTGCTGCCATTGCTGTCAGTGTTGCCGCCGTCCGTAGGAGCACCCTCCTGCGGGGCTGCGTTCTTGTACAGCTTCTCGGAGATGGCGTAGAACGCCTTCTGCACCTTGTCGGTCGCGGCCTTGATCGCCTCAACGTCGCTGCCCTTGTTCTTTTCCTTCAGCTCTTCCAGAGCGGCCTGCACGTCGGTCTTCTCGGAAGCGGAGATCTTGTCACCCAACTCGTTCAGGGTCTTTTCGGTCTGGTAGATGACCTGATCGGCTGCATTGTGCGTATCGACCTCTTCCTTGCGCGCCTTATCCTCGGCGGCAAACTGCTCGGCTTCCTTGACGGCCTTGTCGATGTCCTCCTTGGACAGGTTGGAAGAAGCGGTGATGGTGATGTTCTGCTCCTTGCCGGTGCCGAGATCCTTAGCCGAGACATTCACGATGCCGTTGGCGTCGATGTCAAAGCTGACCTCAATCTGCGGTACGCCACGGGGTGCCGGAGCGATGCCGTCCAGATGGAACTTGCCCAGCGTCTTGTTGTAAGCCGCCATCTCACGTTCACCCTGCAGGACGTGCACCTCAACGGAGGTCTGGCCGTCGGCAGCGGTGGAGAAGATCTGACTCTTGTGGGTCGGAATGGTGGTGTTGCGGTCGATCAGACGGGTGAACACGCCGCCCATGGTTTCAATGCCGAGGGACAGCGGAGTCACGTCCAGCAGCAGCAGGCCCTTGACGTCGCCGCCAAGCACGCCGCCCTGAATCGCTGCGCCGACTGCGACGCACTCGTCGGGGTTGATGCCCTTGAAGCCTTCCTTACCGGTGATCGTCTTGACGGCTTCCTGCACGGCGGGGATTCTGGAAGAACCGCCGACCAGCAGGACCTTGGACAGGTCGGAAGCCTTGATGCCGGCGTCGGCCATGGCCTGACGGACAGGCTTCATGGTGGCCTCTACCAGATGTGCGGTCAGTTCATTGAACTTTGCACGGGTGAGGGTGACGTCCAGATGCTTCGGGCCGTTAGCGTCCGCAGTAATATACGGCAGGTTGATGTTGGAGGAGGTCACGCCGGACAGCTCGATCTTTGCCTTCTCGGCGGCTTCCTTCAGACGCTGCATGGCGACCTTGTCGCCGGACAGGTCTACGCCCTCTGTCTTCTTGAATTCTGCAACGAGGTAGTCGATGATGCACTTATCAAAGTCGTCGCCGCCGAGGTGGGTGTTGCCGTTCGTGGCAAGCACTTCGATGACGCCGTCGCCGATGTCCAGAATGGACACGTCGAAGGTGCCGCCGCCGAGGTCATAGACCATGATCTTCTGCTCGGCTTCCTTATCGACACCGTAGGCCAGTGCAGCGGCCGTCGGCTCGTTGATGATACGCTTGACGTCCAGACCGGCGATCTTGCCGGCGTCCTTGGTCGCCTGACGCTGTGCGTCGTTGAAGTAAGCGGGAACGGTGATGACCGCTTCCGTGACGGGCTGGCCGAGGTAAGCCTCAGCGTCTTCCTTCAGCTTGCGCAGGATCATCGCGGAGATCTCCTGCGGGGTATACTTCTTACCGTCAATGTCTACCTTATAATCGGTGCCCATGTGACGCTTGATGGAAGATACGGTGCGGTCAGCGTTGGTAACGGCCTGACGCTTTGCGACCTGACCGACCATACGCTCGCCGGTCTTGGAGAACGCCACGACGGACGGAGTTGTGCGATTGCCTTCTGCGTTAGTAATGACGACGGGTTCGCCGCCCTCCATAACTGCTACGCAGGAATTTGTAGTACCAAGATCAATGCCAATGATTTTTCCCATAATAAATTTCCTCCTATATGAATCTGTTATTTACAAATTTAAATATATCAATGCGCGTTGCCGCAGCATTTTCAAGTGTTTCGGGTCAGTTCGCAACTTTGACCATCGCAAACCGGATGACCCGTTCGCCCATCAGAAAGCCGGTCTGGAAAACATCCGCAACGACGTTTTCCGCGAGCGCCTCGTCTTCGACGTGCATCACGGCGTTGTACCGCTGCGGGTCGAAGATATCTCCGGCGATGCCGAAGGGCTTGACGTCCATGGCTTCGAGGATCTTTACCAGCTCCCGCATCGTCATTTCCACGCCCTTTTTGTAGGCTTCGTCGGCGGTTTCGTTTTTCATCGCGCGTTCCAGATTGTCGTAGACCGGAAGAAATTTCTTCACGGTTTCGGCTCTGGCATCCTGATAGATGTTATCTTTTTCTTTTGCCGAACGCTTGCGGAAGTTGTCAAACTCCGCTGCAAGCCGCAGATACTGGTCATGCTCCTTTGCCTGTGCGGCAAGTGCCTTATCCAGCTCGGACGGCCCGGTTTCCTTCGGCGTATCCGGCGCTTTTTCCTTCGCCGGTTCCTGAACGGTCTGCGGAGCTTCCTCCGCGGCCTTTTCCGGATCTTTCTTAATCTTAGCCAATGTCTATTCCTCCGTCTTTTCCCTTGCCTCCGGCAGTTCCGGCTTTCCAAACATCCGGCCCAGTCCTTCGGCGAAGTAACTTAGTCTCGCGGTGATCTTTGCATAATCCATTCGCTGCGGACCAACGACGCCGATCATGCCCTGCATGCCGTCGCCGATGTCGAAGCGGGTGACCACCACGGAGGTGTCTTTCAGTTCCTGAGCAACGTTTTCCGGTCCAACCAGAATCTGCACCGGGCTGTTGGGGTCGAGCTTGGCGGGAAGATTGGAGATCGTTTCCTCATCCAGCGCACCAAGAACCTCCTGCGCCTTTTCCAGATCCTGATATTCCGGCTGACCCAGCAGACGAGTCTGTCCGGTCAGGTAAACCTCTGCCTTGCGGCATTCGTCCAGCACATGGGTGGTGAAGTCCACCACGATAGGCACCAGACTGGCCGCCGCGCCCGCGCTGCGGGACACACGGCTGAGGACATCCGGCGTGAACTGCTCAATGGTCAGGTCCGTCAGGCTGGCGTTCAGCACGGCCGACAGCAGCTTCAGATCCTGCTCCGTCACCTCAATGGGGAGCTTGATGAGCTTGTTTTTCACGCTTTCGTCCGAGGTCATGACCACCAGAATGAAGCTGCCGTGATCGGCCATGAGAAGCTCGAAGCGCCGCACCGTTACGGTGTCGGTGTGGGAGGCGACGGCATAGGCCGGCAGATTCGTCAGCCGGGAAACCATTTTGCCCACCTGACTCATGGCCTTGTCGAACTCCTGCATCCGCAGCTCCATGGCCTCGTTCATGCTCTTCGTTTCGTCCACGCTGAGGCGGTAATCCTGCATCAGCCGGTCGATGTAGAAGCGGTAGCCGAGGGGACTCGGGATCCGCCCGGCGGAGGTGTGCGGCTGCTCCAGATAGCCGAGGCTTGTCAGGTCGGCCATCTCGTTGCGGATGGTGGCGGAGGAGAAATTCATATCCGGCATCTCCGCGATGGTCTTAGAGCCGACTGGCTCAGCCGTGCGGATGTAAAGGTCAACGATCGCCTTGAGAATCTTCTGTTTTCTTTCAGAGAGCTCCATGACGCCGACCTCTTTCTACTGATTTAGCACTCTACATCCCTGAGTGCTAAGCCCAATATACAACCCTTTTCCCGGTTTGTCAATAGGATTTCAGAAAAAAATTTTGAACGTTTTGTAACCAATTTTTGATAGAATATGCAGGCTGCTGCGGCGTTAGCCGCGGGAGCTGAAAATAGTATTCTGTATCTTGTGGGGGGACAGCCTTGACCGTTCGGCGTGCAGGCGGCAGGAATTGGCGAAACGTCTCTGCTGTAATGCATCCGCTCAACCAATAAAATAATAATAAGAATCTTTATCAGAAAACTTGCATTTTCTGACATTCCGTGCTATGATATCCTCAGATATAAAATAACAAAACACCGAAAGGAGTTTTCTTATGTACTGTGTGCGCAAGGTTTCCGACGATCTCTGGTGGGTGGGTGGCAATGACCGCCGGCTGGCTATGTTTGAGGGCGTGTATTCCGTCCCTGATGGCGTTTCCTATAATTCCTATCTGCTGATGGATGATTACACGGTGCTGTTTGACACCGTCGATCCCGCGGTGAGCAAGGTGTTCTTTGAGAACATCGAACATGTGCTTGCCGGCAGGGAGCTGAACTTCCTCGTGATCCAGCATATGGAGCCGGATCACTCCGGGATGATCGACGAGCTGCTGCTGCGCCACCCGGAAACGGTCATTGTCTGCGGCGAGCGCGTGCGCGCGATGCTGCGCCAGTTCCGCACCTCCGAGGTGAAGAACTCCTTCCGTGTGATCAAGGAGGGCAGCGTGTTCAATACCGGCCACCACGAGCTGACCTTCCTCGCTGCGCCCATGGTGCACTGGCCGGAGGTCATGGTGACCTACGACATCACCACGAAAACGCTCTTTTCCGCCGATGCCTTCGGCACCTTCGGCGCGATCAACGGGGCGCTGTTTGCCGACGAGGTAGACTTCATGCGCGACTACCTCGACGAAGCGCGCCGCTACTACTGCAATATCGTCGGCAAATACGGCACGCAGGTGCAGGCACTTCTGAAAAAGGCCGCGACGGTCGAGATCGAGCGCATCTGCCCGCTGCACGGCTTTGTCTGGCGGCGCGACATCGGGGATTTCCTCGAAAAGTATCAGAAATGGAGCACCTACACCCCGGAGGAAACGGGCGTGATGATCGCCTATGCTTCGGTCTACGGCAACACCGCCAACGCCGCGGAGCTGCTGGCCGTGCGCCTGCGCGAGCGCGGCGTGAAAACCGTGATGTTCGATGTTTCCGTCACGCCGGCTTCGGAGATCATTGCGGCGGCCTTCCGCTGGAGCCATCTGGTCTTTGCCTCTGCGACCTATAATGCGGGCATTTTCGTTTCCATGGACGAGCTGCTGCGCGATCTGGCGGCGCACAATCTCCAGAACCGCACCGTTGCGCTGATGGAAAACGGCTCCTGGGCGCCGACCGCCGGCGGCCTGATGCGCAAGATCCTCTCCGGCCTGAAAAACGTGACCGTTCTGGACGAAGCCCTGACGATCCGTTCCACGCTCCAGACGGAGCAGCTTTCGCAGATCGACGCACTGGCAGAGGCGCTGTATCAGACCATCCCGCAGCAGGCTGCGGCGGAGCACAGTGCCGATGCGGTGGACAACAATGCGCTGTTCTCTCTGTCCTATGGCCTGTTCGTACTCAGTGCACGGGAGGACGGCCGTGACAATGCCTGCATCATCAACACCGCCCAGCAGGTGACCGACAGCCCCAGGCGTATTTCCGTCACGGTGAACAAGCAGAACCTGACGCACGACATGATCCTGCGCACGGGCGTGTTCAACCTCTCCGTCCTCTCCGAGGACGCGGACTTCAAGGTGTTCCGCCAGTTCGGCTTCCGCAGCGGACGCGATACCGCCGACAAGTTTGACGGCGCGGAGCCCGTCCGCACAGCCAACGGCCTGCGCTATGTGCCGGGTGTATCGAACGCGGTGCTCTCCGGCAAGGTGGTGCAGACGGTCGACTGCGGCACGCATACGATCTTCCTTGCAGAGGTGACGGAGGCGCGCGTTCTGACCGACACGCCGTCTGCGACCTATGCCTATTACTTTGCGCACATCAAGCCGAAGCCCCAGCCTGCGGCGGAGCAGAAGAAGGGCTTTGTCTGCAAGATCTGCGGCTACGTCTACGAGGGTGACACCCTGCCTGCGGACTTCATCTGCCCGCTGTGCAAGCACGGCGCAGAGGATTTTGAACCATTGAAATAAATAAATAAGAATGAAGCTGCCCGGAGAGGATTCTCCGGCCAGCTTGCTGTATTATTCAACCGTAACGGATTTCGCCAGATTTCTGGGCTTGTCGACGTCGCAGCCGCGCGCCAGCGCCGCATAGTAGGAGAAGGCCTGCAAGGGCACGACATTCAGACTCGGCTGGAGCAGCGGGTGGATGCGCGGAACGAGCAGGGATTCATCGACCGTCTTGGCGAGCTCGCCCTGCATATCCTCCGTGGAAACGCCCAGCACGTTCGCGCCGCGCGCTTTGACCTCCTTGACGTTGGACATGGTCTTTTCAAACAGCTCCGGCACCGTCGCGACCGCGATGACCAGCGTGTTCTGCTCGATCAGGGAGATGGGACCGTGCTTCAGCTCGCCCGCGGCGTAGGCCTCGGCATGGACATAGGCGATCTCCTTGAGCTTCAGGGAGCCTTCCAGACAGGTGGCGCTGTCGAGGTTGCGGCCGATAAAGAACACGTCGTGGTGCTTGCTGAAATGCCCGGCCAGCGTGCAGATGCGCTGCATATATTCCTCCGTGAGGATGCGCTCCATCACGTCGGGAAGCTCCAGCAGGCCGCGGCACAGCGCGTCATATTCCTCCTGCGGGAGGGTGCCCAGCTTTTCGCTGATATACAGCGCCAGAAGATCGATCACGGCCAGCTGCGTGGAGTAGGCCTTTGTGGTCGCGACGGCGATCTCGGGGCCTGCCCAGGTGTAGATCACGTCGTGCGCCGCCTTGGAGATGGCGCTGCCGACGACATTGACGATGGCCAGCGTCCGCGCGCCGCGCGCGTTGGCCTCGCGCAGCGCGGCGAGGGTGTCCGCCGTTTCGCCGGACTGGCTGATGATGATGACCAGCGTATCGTCACCCAGCACGGGCGCGGCGTAGCGGAACTCTGAGGCCAGCACCGGCTCGACCGGAATGCGGCAGGTCTTTTCCAGAATGTATTTGCCAAGGCAGCCGACATAGTAGGCAGAGCCGCAGGCGACAATATAAATTCTACGGATGCCGCGCAGATATTCCTCCGTCAGCCTGATGTCGTCCAGCACGACGCGGCCGTCTTTGATGCGGGGGCTGATCGTGGCGCGCAGGGCCTTGGGCTGCTCGTGAATTTCCTTGATCATGAAATGCGGGTAGCCGCCGCGCTCCGCTGCGGAGAGCTCCCAGGTGATGTGCTCGGGCTTCTTCTCGACCTCCGTGCCGGAAGCGTCAAAGAAGCGGACGCTGTTTGCGGTGAATTCCACAAGGTCGCCGTCGTTGAGATAAACGACCTCGCGCGTGTGCTTCAAAATGGCCGGGACGTCCGAGGCGATGAAGTTTTCTCCCTGGCCGAAGCCGAAGATCAGTGGGCTGTCCTTCTTGACACCGATCAGGGTGTCCGGGCAGTCGGCGCAGAGCACGCCCAGAGCATAGCTGCCTTCCAGATCCTTTACGGCACGCTGCACGGCTTTCAGGAAGCTGCCCTCCTGCTCGTAATAGTATTCGATCAGGTTGGCCACGACCTCCGTGTCCGTTTCGGAAGAGAACTGCTTGCCGTGTCCGGCAAGGAATTCCTTCAGCGCCAGATAGTTTTCAATGATGCCGTTGTGCACCAGGCAGATTTTTTTGTTTGAAGAAACAAGGGGATGGGAATTCTCAAAGGAAGGCGCGCCGTGCGTTGCCCAGCGGGTGTGACCGATGCCCATCGTGCCGGGGACGGTGGCGCCGTCCTGCGTCATCTCGCGCAGTACGGCCAGACGACCCTTGGTTTTTGCGATCTCAAAGGTATGCTCAGAAAAAATGCACAGGCCGGCCGAATCATAGCCGCGGTATTCCAGCTTGGAAAGACCGTCGAGCAGGATGGGCGCCGCCTGCTTTTTTCCTACGTAACCAACGATTCCACACATATAATAAAAACCTCCGTATGTTGGTGGGTGATTCATTCATCCAGTGTGACATACGGAGATTATACACGATGTCTTTGTCAAAATCAACTGAAAATTTGCATTTTTCGTTTTTCTGTCAAATTTCGTCGAAAATGGATAATTGTGGAGGACGCAGCGCAGCGAGGCAGTCGGGCGCATGCAGCAGCAATTCCGCGCCCAGACGGGCCAGCTCCTGCATGGCGGCAGAGCCATCCTGAAAGGCAAAGACGGGGGACAGACCGCGTCGGAGATTGTCTTGCGTGCCGGACCATGTGCCGCCGCTGTGCAGGTCGCTCTGGGCGACGAAGGTTTTTTCTCCCAGCGCATGGATCAGGTGGTTGCGGTGCAGGGCGCGGGCGGCGGTGAAGGGGCTGTGCCAGCCCTCCTCGCTGCAAAACAGCAGGCGCTCCTGCGGCGCGTGGCGCGTCAGCTCGTCCGGGACAATGCACACTACCCGCCCGCCTGCGGCAAGGCAGGCATCCTGCGCGGCGCGGTCAGCGCCGGCAGCGCCGCCGGAAACGAGCGTGCAGCCCTCCTGCGCGGCAAGACGGCCGATGGCCTCGGCGAAGATGCGGTTTTCCGGGCGCAGTGCCCGTGAACCGACCAGACTGACGCAGCACGAATCCAGAATCCGCAGATCACCCCTGAAAAAGAGCAGGGCGGGACATTCGTCGCCCAGCCGCCGCAGGCGTTCCGGGAAGCGCTCCGACAGCCGCGTCAGCACCGTGACGCCGTTCTGCGCGGCGCGCGCCAGAAAAATGTCCAGCGCCGCCTGCCGCTCCAAAAGGGAGGCGATGCGCTCGGCCGCGTCCGCGGCATAGCCGAGCGAGCGCAGGTAGCGCTCGGTGAGCTGATTTTCCGCGGGCGCACCGGCCTGCGTCACGCGCAGGCGCAGTATGCGGTATTCCCGCGGGGTCAGCGGAGCAAGACCGTCGTCCAGCACGCCGCACAGGAGCAGCAGCGTCCGTTCCGCCCGGCGCATCAGAAGCGCTTGCGCGGCGGATGCTTCTCCTCGACAGGCGCAGGGACGAGGCAGCCGTATTCGTCAAAAATCATGGGAGTGATGTGGAATTCTGCAAATTTTGCAATCTCGTCGAGCTTGACGCGCTCCGGCAGGGAGCCGATCAGCGTGAAGGAAATGCCCTTCTTGCGCGCGCGGCCTGTGCGGCCGATGCGGTGGATATAGTATTCGTTTTCGTCCGGAACATCGTAGTTGATGACGGCGTCCACGTCGTCCACGTCGATGCCGCGGGAAGCGACGTCCGTCGCGACCAGCACCGGCAGTTTGCCCTTGCGGAAGGCGGCCATGGTCTTTTCGCGCGTGGCCTGCTTGATGTCCCCGTGCAGGCAGTCGGCCTGGATCCCGCTGCGCCGTAGCGCGTCGCTGAGATTCTGGCACATCACCTTGGTGTTGCAGAAGATGATGACGCGCTCAAACACGCCCGAGCGCAGGATGCGCAGCGTGGCTTCCTCTTTCTCCAGCCGCGGCACGGTGATGGAATACTGGTCGATGTCGGGCTTGCTCTCGGCGGTGGGGGCGACGGTGATCTCCACCTCGTCGCGCTGGTACATCCAGCTCACCGTCATGACCTCCTGTGAGATGGTCGCGGAGAACAGGCCGAGATTCACGCGGTTTTTGATGCGGTTGAGGATCTTGGTCACGTCGTCAAAAAAGCCCATGTCCAGCATCCGGTCGGCCTCGTCGAGAATGACGGTCTTGATGCGGTCAAGACGCAGATTCTTGCGGTTGTAGTGGTCGGTCAGGCGGCCGGGCGTGGCCACGACGATGTGCGGATGCTGCTGCAGGCTGCGAATCTGCGGCTCCATGCGCTGCCCGCCGTACAGGACGGTGATGCGGATGTCCTTATAATAGGTGAGCAGGCCGCGCAGCTCATCTGCGATCTGGATGGCAAGCTCGCGCGTGGGCGCGAGGATCAGACCCTGCAGATCGTCGCTGGCGGGGTCGATGTGCTCGATCATGGGGATGCCGAAGGCGAAGGTCTTGCCGGTGCCGGTGGGGGCTTTGGCGATCACGTCCTTCCATGCGAGCAGTGGGGGAATGGCCTCCTCCTGCACGCGCGTGGGCAGGCCGACGCCCTTTTTCTCCAGCGCCTTCAGGATCTCTTCGCTGACGCCCAGCTCCTGAAATGTTTTGATTGTTTCCATAACGAACTTCCTTTTATTCCGTGCGTTTTGACGTTCCGGCACGCCGATTCTTCGGAAAATGCCAAAACTCCGCAGTATAATCTATCTTGTATATAGTATCAGACCAAACGGCGGATTGCAAGCCGGTTTTCCGCAAAAAGCGGAGAAAATATAAAAACGGCGCTGTTTTTACGGCGCCGTAATCATGGAAAGTACATATTCCTCTGTTCGCTCATGCAGAAGCGGATGTCCGCAGACCTCCGGCAGAAGTCCGGCGGCGTCAGCGGCGGCAAATGCGCGCAGGTCGGCAGCGATGCCCTCGCCCGTGTATTTGCAATAAGCCTCCTTCGCCGTCCAGACGGCGAGAAAGCGCGCACTGTCAAATTCCCCGCCTGCGGAAATATAGCACAGTTCCTCCGGTGTGCAGACCCGCTTTGCCAGCGCCGGACGAATGGGGCGGAGCGCCTCAATGTCCGCGCCGATCTCGCGGCTGGACACGGCACAGGCAACAAAAAAACCGGAGTGGGACAGGCTGAAATGCAGGCCCGTTTCCGGACACAGGGGCTTGCCTCTGTCCGTGTAGGAAAAACGGAGTGCTGCACCGTCCGCGCCCGCCTGCGTCAGAAGCTGCCGCGCCAGATGGTCGGCGCAGATGCTTCTCGTCCGGTCGTCCGCCCGGCGGAAGGATTCGACGCGCGCGCGCTTTTCCGGGTCAAGCTGCGCCTGCCAGCATGCCAGCTCCTCCGGCGAGACGGTCCGCCAGTCAAGAATGGCGCGAAGCACGGTATTCATACCACAGCGCCAGCAGCCGCAGGAAGGCATACTCCACCGGCACGGTCAGCACGCAGGAGATCAGCCACGCGGGCAGCAGCGGCATACCGGGGATCATGTTCAGCAGGCTGCAAAAGGTGAAGCGCATACTTGTGCGGATCGCAGTGATGATGAAGGTGCGCGGGCCGCAGCCGTAGCGCAGACCGCGGAATACAAGGAAACGGTTGCACAGATAGCCCAGCACGGCGATGAGCAGCGCGCACAGCGGGATGGTCAGCGCACTGTAATCCCACCCAAGCAGGAGGGACACCGCGCCGATCAGCACACCGTGAAGAACAGCCATGAAAATGGACACGCGCGCGGTGCAGATCACGCGCAGGTAGATGCGCAGCGTGTCGCGCACGGGGTCAAAGTGGGAGCTCTGGTTGTTATTCAGATAAATGACCTCGATGGGAAGACAGCGGATGGGAAGCTCCTGACGCTCGGCATAGAGCAGAACGTTCATTTCGTAGTCGTATTTATTGCCGCTGATCTTGCACAGCCATGAAAGATACTCCGCCGTAAAGCCGCGCAGGCCGGACTGGTTGTCCGAGAGATAGTAGCCGCCGGAAAGCGCGCAGATGAAGCGCGACATGGTGTTGCCCAGACACGAGCGGAAGGGGACATCCTTGCCCTTGAGCGCGCGGGTAGTCAGCACGAAGGGATGACCTTTTTCCAGTTCCTCGCGCACGCGGCAGATGTCGCGGACGCTGTGCTGGCCGTCGGCGTCGGCGGTGATGAAGGCGCCGCAGCGCTCCTTTTCCTCGGCAAGGTAGCGCATCCCGTACTTCAGAGCGAAGCCCTTGCCGCCATTTCTGGGGTAGGAGAGCACCTGCGCGAAGGCAGAAACTTGCGAAAAAATGGGAACATAGTCCGGGCCGCTGCCGTCGTCCACGACGACGATGCGGAAGTTTTCCTGCTTCAGCGCCTTGACCAATGCGACCAGCTCTCCCGCGGGCTGATAGGCCGGGATCAGTACGGTGACGTCCATTTCGTTTCCCCCTTGCACCGCTGCTCTGCGGTGCATCGTACAATTCTGACAAATTCCGCCGAAATGTGCAGAATCCTTTTTATTATATTTCCCGACGCGGCCTTTGTCAACTCATTCCGCACGTGAGAGATGGGAAACACCGCGAAAAACGGGGAAATCTGATACTCTGCGGCTCGGAAACGGTTGACGTTCCGCTGCGACTGTGATATGATAGCCCAGAATGAAGATACGGAGGCAGACCATGGTTTTTTGGAAGCGGGAGCTGCGCGATCTTGCTGCGTCGCAGCGTCGGTTTGAAGATATTTTTCGCATTTTTACCGGGGAATTCACGGATACGCCGTTTTCCGAGCAGTATCGCGCCGGGCGCACGGTGCGCATGAGCTATGCGGAGCTGGCAGAGCTTACCAACCGCATTGCGCGGGTGCTGCACGCACGTTTTTCCGGAAAAGAGGGGGCGTTTCTTGCCCTCAAAATGGAAAATTCTCCGCTATGGGTGGCGGCTTTTTTCGGCATTTTGCAGGCCGGCTTCCGGCCGCTGCTGCTGAACCTGCGCCTCGATGAGCAGACCCTGCGCGAGGTCACGGCCGATGCGCAGGCTGCCGCTGTGCTGACCGACCACCCGGAGGAGGGATGCCTTGATCTCTCTGACTGCGGCGACGCGCCGGCGTTTTCCCCCTGCTGGGCCGATGAGATCGCCCTTCTGACCTCCGGCACGACCGGCCGCTCAAAGCTGATCGTCTACAGCGGCGCGGCCATCTGCGAACAGCTCTTGCAGACCACGGATATTATCAGGCGCTGCCCGGAAGTCAAGCACGATCGTCTGGGACGCGGCATCCGCATCCTGGCGTTTCTGCCGTTTTACCACATTTTCGGCCTCTGTGCAACGTTCCTGTGGTTCGTGTTCTTCGGAACGACCTTCGTATTTCTGGAATCACTGGATGCAAAAAACATCCAGTTTACCTGCAAATACGGGCGGGTCACCCACTTCTTTGCCATTCCGACCGTCTGGGATATGACGGCTCGCCAGATCGTCCGCACGGCGGAAAAGCAGGGCCAGCTCGAAACGCTGCGCCGCGCCGTGCGCCTGTCCAACCGCATCCAGAGCGCACTGCCGCACTTCGGCACATGGCTTGCGAGAAAGGTTCTGTTCAAAAAGGTGCGCGCGCAGGCGCTCGGCACGGAGCTGATGTACTGCATCAGCGGCGGCGGCTTCATCCGGCCGGAAACGCTGGAGCTGATGAACGGCCTTGGCTACGGCCTGCGCAACGGCTATGGCATGACCGAAACGGGCATTTTGTCCGTGGAATTGTCGAACCGCGCCTCCAGACGCAATTCCGGCACCGTCGGCCTGCCGCTTTCCGCGGTGGGCAGCGGCAGCCGCATTTCCCCGGAGGGACTGCTGGAGGTTCGCGCGCCGTTGCTTTACACGGCGCAGATCGTGGACGGCGTGCGCATCGAGCGCGACCCGGCGGCGTGGTTCACCACGGGCGACTGCTTCCGCGTGGATAAGACCGGCCGCTGGTATATCACCGGCCGCCGCGGCGACCTCATCATCGGCGCGAACGGCGAAAATCTCAGCCCTGACCTGATCGAGCAGCGCCTCGATCTGCACGCGGGACTTGCTTCCTGTGTGTTCGGCATGGAGGTGGAGGGCGACGAGCGCCCGGTGCTGCTGATTCAGGTGTCCTCCGTGGACGATGCTTACGCCTGCGCGTCTGCGGCGCAGGCGGCCTATGACGCGATCGACACCCTGCCCCTGACGCTGCGCCCCGCGCGGGTCTACTGCACGCAGCAGGAGATCCCCCAGAACCTGGGCAAGACCCGCCGCGCGGTGCTTAAAGAGCGCATCGCTTCCGGCGAAGTCACGCTCGTGCCCGCGCAGAAGCCGGACGGCGCGCAGCTTGCCGCGCTGAAGGACGAAAGCCTGCGCGCGCTCACGCAGGAGCTCTGCGGCGTGATCCGTGAGGTCACGGGTGCGGAAACCGTCGCGCCGGATACGCACGTGCTGCACGACCTCGGCGTGGACAGTATGACCTATTATGCGATCTTCTCCGCAGTGTCCGAGCACTGCGGCGTTGCCCTTGCGATGGACGCGGCGCGGCCGCTCTTCACGCCCCGTGACTTTGCCGCGGAGGTCCTGCGGGAAAGGAGCGCACAGGCATGAAAACCTTGTTCCGCTGGCTGAACAAATTCCTGCTGGGCTGGACGGTTTTGCTCTATTTTCTTCCGCGTGTGCGCTGGGAGGAAAAGAGAAGTATGCCGAAGGGCCCCGTGCTCCTGGTGTCCAACCATAAAAATCACATGGACTTTCTGCTTCTGATGGCAGTGTTCTACTTCCGCTATCTGCGCTGCCTTGTCGGAAAGACATTTTACGAGAGCAGCGGCGCGATGCATTTTCTGCTGCGTATGCTGGGCGCGATCAAGGTCGACCGCTTCTCCTTTGATATGGATTTCTTCTACGAGTGCATGGACGCGCTGCAAAAGGGACAGACGCTCCTGATCTTCCCGGAAGGAAAATTCTCCGTGGACGGAACGATGTCCGAATTCCACGATACCGCGGCGCTGCTGGCGCTGCAGGCGGGCGTACCGGTCGTGCCCGTGTACCACGGCTATGACTATAAGTTCTTTCACCGCACGCCGGTCGTGATCGGCAAGCCCATCGACCTCGCGGCCGAATGTCCGACGCAGAACCCCTCCCCGGAGGAGCTCAGGCGTCTGACGAAGCTCCTGCGCGACAGGATCATCGAGCTGCGGGCCATGGCGGAGGAAACGGCATGAAAAAGCTGAAAACGGCATGGCAGAAATTTGCCGCCGACTTTGCCAATGTGCTGGGCGGCGCGATCGCGCAGCTTCTCTGGCTGCCGAAGATCCACTACCAGCAGGGCGCAGAGCACGTCCGCCGGCCTGACGGCGGAACGATTTTTGTTCTCAACCACACGTGGTGGTTTGACGCGGCGATCTTGTGCATCCTCTGCCTGCGGCGGCGGGTTCACGCCGTCGTTGCGCTGGATGTTGCGAAAAAGGGCCACGCCACCGGAAGCCTGCATGGCCTGCGCTGCATCTGTGTGGATCGCAGAAAACCCGACCTCAGCTTCCTGCATGAGGCGCTCGGCATCCTGCGCACGGGCGGCTGCGTGGCCATCTTCCCGGAGGGGCAGCTTAACCCGACGGGGACGCTCCTGCCATTCAAGCAGGGCGCGGCGATGCTGGCTTTGCAGGCCGGCGTGCCGGTGGTACCGGTGTATTCCGCCGGAAACTACCAGCCCTTCCAGCGCCTGCAGCTCATGTTCGGCCGCCCCATCACCCTGACCCAGCGCCCCAGTGCGGCCGGCGTGCAGGAGGCGACGCAGGTCTTGCAGGACGCGATGCAGAATCTCCGGCAGGAGCTGGAGCAGCGCATGAAACCGAAATATCTTGCCCGGAGCCGGCGGTTCCGTGAGAAATTTGCCGCCAAGCTCCAAAAACGGCAGAAAGGAAAAGAAGTATGACACAGGAACGCCTGATCAAAGTGGCGCAGAACGTTCTGGAGGGCTCGGATGTCGATTTGACCGCCGTAACGCCTGCGACGACGCTGGAAAGCCTTGGCTTCAACAGCATCACCATGCTGATGCTGATGGTCGGTATCGAGGATGAGTTTTCCATTACCTTCCCCTCGGAGCGCGTTGGCGAAATGCACACCGTCGGCGATCTTCTGAAAATCATTGAGGAGTGCGCCCATGCTGCATCGTAAATCTCCTGCGGATTTTGAAGAACAGTGGGACTACCGGGAGCCGCAGCCCGGCGACCAGCTCCGCGTGAAGCGCACGGGGTATTATCACCATGGCATTTACGCGGGCGACGGCATGGTCATCCATTTCAACGGCGGGCCGGATGCGCATGCGGCGGATGTGGAGGTGCAGAAAACGGATATTTCCGAATTTCTGCGCGGCGGACTGCCGGAGGTGCGCGTCTATAGCCGCGGCGAAAAGCGCCTGCTGCGCAAGCCGGAGGAAATTCTTGCCGCGGCCAACGCCGCATTGGGACAGCACGGCTACCACGTCCTGCGTAACAACTGCGAGCATTTTTCCAATCAGTGCGCCTTCGGCGTACACTATTCCAAGCAGACCGACGATCTTCCCGACGGAACCAAGCTGGATATGCATCGGGGAGAATGATCCGATCTGTGGAGGCAAAGACATGACAGAATATGCGGTTTTCCTGTTCGTCGTCGCGGCGATCTTCTGCGCGCTCGCGGTTTCGGTTTACAGGGGAAATAACAACTTGATTCAAAGCTACCATCAGGAGAATGTGCGGCCGGAGGAGATGCGAGCTTATTGCCGGGCCTTTTCCAAAGGCCTGTTTGCCGTCGTGGCAGGACTGGTGCTTTCCGGCGGCGTTGCGCTGCTGGGCGAAACGACACCGATCGCGCTGGCCTCTGTCGGCGTGCTCTTCGCCGGGCTGGGCGTCGCGTTTGCGATCCTCATCCGGGTGCAGAAGCGCTTCAACCGGACGGTTTCCTGAGAATCACAGCAGCGGCGGGCGGGGAATTCCCCGCCCGCCGCTTTGTTACTTTCTCCTTGGATAAGGCTGCTTTATGTCCGTCCTGCCCAGCAGATAATCCACGCTGACCTGATAAAAATCGGCGAGCTGTATCAGTGCCTCTGCCGGGATACCCAGCTTTCCCAATTCATAGGAGGAATAGGTCGTCTGATGAACCTGTAAAAGCTCTGCAAGCTGCGCCTGTGTATAGTCGTGATCCTCCCGGAGATTCCGGATGTTTTCAAACACCATTGCATTCACCCTGCAACAGCATAGCTTAAGGGAATATAGCTTATTGACTTTTAAGCGAAATTCGCTTAGAATAAGGAAAAGGAGGTGAATTTATGCCGGAGTATCAGAAAATGTACGTGCAGCTTTTCGCTGCCGTCACAGACGCACTGGAGGCCATGTCGCAGCAAAACTACGGACAGGCGGCCGCCATTTTACGCAAGGGTCAGCAGACGGCGGAGGAAATCTACGTTTCCGCCGAGAAGTAGGCTTGTTTTTTCGCCGAATTTCTGTATAATGAAAGCAGAACGGGAGGGCGAACCATGAACATCCTATTGAAGCTTGCATATCTGTTTTTCATTGGCTCGGTCATCGGCTGGTGCATCGAGGTGATCTTCCGGCGCTTTTTTTCCTCTGCGAACCCGGAGCGCAAATGGATCAACCCCGGCTTCTGCACGGGGCCGTATCTGCCGCTTTATGGCTGCGGGCTGTGCATCCTCTATCTGATCGCGTCGCTGGAATCACTGCATCTATTCAAAAACGATGTGGTCAATAAGGCGATGCTTTTCCTCACGATGACCATCCTGATGACCGTCATCGAGTACATCGCAGGCTACCTTTCCCTGAAGCTCAACAAGGTGCGCCTGTGGGATTACACCGACCAGTGGGGGAATATCAATGGCATCATCTGCCCGAAATTTTCCCTGTTCTGGGGGATTCTCGGCGCGATTTATTATTTCTTTGTCCATCCGCACATTCTCAGCTCTCTGGACTGGCTCGGCCGCAATCTGGCGTTTTCCTTCTTCATCGGCGTGTTTTTCGGTGTGTTTGCCGTCGATGCTGCGCACTCCCTGCAGATCGTGTCCAAGCTGAAAAAGTACGCGGTGGAAAACAACGTCATCGTCCATTACGAGCATATCAAGCAGCAGATTCGCCGCTCCTATGAGCAGAATGCGAAGAAGTATCACTTCTTCCGCCCCTTCTCAACGGAGCGCCCCCTTTCCGAGCATTTGAAGGAGCGGCGCGATACCTTTGAACAGAGAACGACAAAACGAAAATAAGGAACAGCGGCGGTTGGTGCTCCCAACCGCCGCCGGCTTTATCTGGACAGGACTTCTTTTTCTATTTCTCCGCCGACATTTTGATAGCCGCCGGATTCCATGCTGTAGCCGGCTTCGCGCAGAGAAGGCTTGGTGTACAGCCAGAGCATTTCTACCGGCTCATCGAAGGGGTTATAGAACCAGTGAACGACATTTTGCGGAACAAAGATCGTATCTCCGGCACAGAAGAGCGCCTCCGTTTCATCCATGCCGCCGACGCCGCGTCCGGAGAGAATGTACATGATCTCTTCACAATCAGGGTGCGCGTGCTTTTTATGCAGGGCGGTTTTCGGCTCAAACCTGCTGTAGCCCCAGGTGCACATAGTCGAGTGCATGGTGTCGCGATCAACCAGAATTTTTCTGGAAGCACCCTCCAATTCGGGGATGGGATAATCCACACCGTCCTCCTGCGGGGTGCGGATATAGGGAGAAGCCTTCCGCGCCTGTACAAGGCGTAGCTCGTCTGCTTTAGTGATTTCTGCCATCAGCGTTCCTCCTTTTCAAATACAATCCACAGCTTCCGTGCAGGGTTCAAAGGAAAAACCTCTTCGCTGGCAACCGTGCTGAAGCCGTAGTGCAGTTTTTTGGTCGTGTTTTTGAATGGCCTGCGCATAATCTGCGGAACAAAAGCCGGCGAGGGCGACATTTTTCAGACTGTGCAGCGAGAAAAGAATATCGCCTAGCAATTTGATTCAAAGCAAATACAGACGGGCGAGGGAAAATGCACCCATCCGTGCCGCAGCAGACTGCCATTTTCCGCAATGGAAAAAACGGTAATATTGTCGCTGTCCTGATTTCCGGCGAGAAGCCATGCCCCGGAAGGATCAATCGCAAAATTACGCGGTGTTTTTCCGCCGCAGGGGATGCGTTGCAGCAGACAAAGAGAGCCGTCCGGCAAAATGCGGAAGCAGCACAGACTGTCATGCCCGCGATTGGAGGCGTAGAGATAACTGCCGTTGGGCGTCAGATGCAAATCCGAACAGATGTTGCTGGAGCAATCGAAGTCTGCCGGAAGCGTAGAAACCGTCTGTAGGAGGCGGTACGTATCGTCTTCGCACAGGAAAACCATGACCTGACTGCTGATTTCGTTGATCAGGTAGAGAAAACGCCCGTCACGGCTAAACTCGCCGTAACGCGGGCCGCTGCCGGCGGGGACGCGGAGATCGAACTGCGGTGCTGGCGTGACCGCTGCACCCTCATAGGTATAAGCCTTCAGCGTATCCATGCCGAGATCCGGCACGAGCATCCGGTTTTTTCCGGGTACAAAGATCGTGCTGTGTGCATGCGGCCCTTTTTGACGCAGCGGGTGGATGCTGCTTCCCTCGTGCTGAAACAGCGTATGCTCCCCGGTCAGGGAACCGTCGGCTCGCAGCGGAAAGACGGTTACGGAGCCGCTGGCAAAATTTGCAACAGAGAGAAACCGTCCGTTCGGCGCCAGCGCCACATGGCAGGGATCCGTTCCGCCGGTGGGCAGGGAGGCCGAAGCGCCTTCCGGCGTGAGACAGAACAGACCGCCGCCAAATACACCGTCCAGCTCTTTCAGCTCGTTGACGGCATAGAGCTTTTCTCGCTGTGGATTCAGGCAGAGATAGGAAGGATTGCGGGCGGGCGCGCAGGCGAGAGTTTCTATTTTGCCCTCACCGGTCAATTGGCAGGTATACACGCCCTTGCCTTTTCCGGGGAAGACCTCACCGGTTCCAAAAAGAATCGGTTCGGTATAGGTTCCGACATAAAAACGTCCTGTCATCACTTGTGCCTCACTGCCGGTTCAGCTTTTCCAACGTTTTGCAGGTTTCAATGATGAAGTCATCGCGGCGCTGCATCGCTTTTTGAATGTCGTGCTTGCTCCAATCATAGAAGCCCCTGCCGGTTTTTGCGCCGAGATCGCCGTTTCCGACCATCTCCCGGATATATGCGCCTGCTTCCTTACTGGCGCACAGACTGGGCAGGACTGTCTGCTGAACGGACAGTCCGAGATCGGTGCCGATGGCATCAAGGTGCATCAGAGGCCCCCATACGGGGAAACGCATGGCCATTCCGGCGGCGATGGCGGTGTCTACATCCTCCGCGCTTGCCAAACCGCTCTGTACAATATCAATTGCCTCACGGATGATCGCTTGGAAAATACGGTTGGCGAGCTGACCCGGAAGATCTCGGCGCACAAGCACCGGCGTTTTTTTCCAGCTTCGCAGCTCGACGAGCATTTTCTGCGCCATGACTTCTTCGGTCCGGTCGGACATTACGACCTCAACCAGCGGAACCAGATGCGCAGGCAGCCAGAAATGCGTTGTCATCATGCGTTCTGCATGGGTGCAGCCGGCGCTGATGTCCGTAATGCGCAGGCCGCTGGTGTTGGAACAGATCGGGATCTCCGCGGGGAGCAGCTCGTCAAGCTGGTGGAAAAGCGCCTGCTTGACTTCAAGCTTTTCGATGATTGCTTCAATCACGAGAAACGCGCGCGGCACGGCGGCAATCAGATCACCGCAGGGCTCCAGAAGCGCGGCTGCTGCGGTGGCCTCCTCATGCGTTGCCAGACCGTTCTCCTCGCGCAGACGGATGCAGGCAAGAGCCTTCTCGCGCCCGGCGGTCGCCCGCTCAAGGGAAGTGTCAACCAGGAGAGTCGGCCTGCCGGCTAGAGCAGCCATTGCTGCGATGCCGCTGCCCATCATACCTGCGCCGACAACCAGTACATGCGTTCTTTCCATTTTCAATCCTCCTTCACGGATGGATGACGACCTTGATCGAGCCGTCCTTCTTGTGCTCAAAAATATCGACTGCTTTTTCATAATCTTCCAGCGGGAAGGTGTGCGTCACGAGCGCCTCACCACGAATCGCGCCGGAAGAGAAAAAGTGAAGAACTTTGTCCGATACATTTGGATTCGCCTTGGAGCCGACGATACGGATCTCGTTGAAGTTTACGATATTGAGCGGAACACACACCTCGTCCAGCTTGTAATTTGCAATAATTGCGATTGCACCGGCTTTGCGAACCATGCGAACAGCTTTGGAAGGGGAATCCGGTGCGCCGGAGCACTCCATTATCTCATCGGCACCGATGCCGCCGGTCAGCTCCAGAACACGCTTCACGGGATCTTCTTTTTCAAAGTCAATGCAGACGTCCGCGCCCAATTCTCTGGCCTTTTCCAGCTTCGCACCGCGGCCGACAACGATGACCCGGCCTGCACCGAGCGCACGGCATTCCATCATGGCACACAGGCCGATGGGACCGGGACCAATCACCACGACGGTGCCGCCCGGTGTGACACCGGCCAACTCTACGCCGTGCAGCGCAACACCGGCGCAGTCGCACATGGAGGCAACATCATAGCTCACGTTGTCCGGAATGCGGTGCAGGCAGCTTGTCTTGTAGACATTATACTCTGCATTTGCGCCCTGCCAGTAGAAGCCATAGTGACGATGGCCGGTATCAAGGCCGCCGTCATGGCCGTCGCGGCCATAGTTCAGGCAGACGGTATAGTGCCCGCGCTTGCAATTGTCGCATTTGCCGCAGCCGGCGTGCGCTTCTCCCGCGACACGGTCGCCGACACGGAATTCTTCCACGCCCGCGCCAAGTGCGACCACTTCACCCGCCCATTCATGCCCCATGACAAAGGGATAGTAGGGCGGCCAATTGGCAAAGGCATAATGTCCGTGGATCATTTTCGGATCGGAGCCGCAGATCGCGACGGAGCGGATGCGGCAGAGCACCTCTCCGGGACCGGGCTGGGGAACAGGCAGCTCAGCCAGCGCAAGATGGTCGTATGCGGTCAGCGTCATCGCTTTCATGGTTTTTGGAATATCCACTGAAAAAACCTCCTGTCAGTCAATCGTCAAAAACAATGGCACTTCTGCCAAGTCCGCTGCACGCACGCAGCGCGGCGAGCGCGTCGTTGATCTGCTCCAGACGATAAAAATCAGAAACATAGGGTGTCAGGGTGCCGTTTTCTACCAGCCGGATGCATTCCTGAAGCTCCTCGCGGGTCGAGCCGCGAAGACCGAGCACCTCCTTTTCCCGAAGGACAAGCTCCTGACAGTTGACACGGAAAGAGGGAGCACCATAGGCGAGCGCGACGATTTTTCCGCCGGGACGCACACAGCGCAGCAGCTCGTCTATGGTATCGGCATTGCCGACCAGATCGAAGATTACGTCACACAGATCTCCGTCGGTCAGACGCATGAGCTCGTCGTACAGATCCTGCCGCTTTGTATTGATGGCGGCGTGCGCGCCGAATTCCAGCGCTTTCTCCAGCTTCGCCTGTGTCCGCGCTGCGGCGTAGATTTCCGCGCCGCAGTGCCGGGCAATCTGGACTCCCTGCAAGCCCAGTGCCCCGGTGCCATAGAATAAAACCCGATCTCCCCCGGAAACCTTCCCCTGCGTTACAACGGCGTGATACATACAGGCCACGGCATCCGGGATAATTGCGGCCTGCGCAAAGGGAATGCGGGAATCAATGGGGAGCAGATTTTCATATGGAACAACAGCATACTCTTCGTGGGAACCGTCGCGCTCAAAACCGATGCGCACGCGGTTCAGACAAAGATTCTTCCGCCCTATTCTGCAAGGCCGGCAATGCCCGCAGGTGATATCAATGGCGCATACCACATGCTGCCCCGGGTAGAGCGCACCCTCGGGTACGCCCTCACCGAGACGGCAGACAACGCCTGCCATTTCATGCCCCGGCGTATAAGGTAGACGGACGGTTGAGAGAAGGCCATCCTGAATATGAACATCCGACACGCAAAGTCCGCTCGCTTTGACCTTTACCAGAGCTTCGCCCGCTCCGGGCGTTGGGATAGGGCAGGATTCGATGGTCAGAGGCTCTCCAAACTGTCGCAAAACGGCTTTTTTCATGGCTGCTTCCACTTCCTTTTCCTCAGCGGCGCTTGATGTACTTCTGCGTGTCCACGGCAATGGCAAATATGATGATCAAGCCCTTGATGATATACTGGACGTAGGAGTTGACGTTCATATAGACAAGACCGTAGCTGATGACCTGGAAAATCAGAACGCCGGTGACGACACCGCTGATTTTACCGATGCCGCCGCGCATGGAGATACCGCCGACCACACAGGCTGCGATTGCGTCAAGCTCATAGCCCTCGCCGAGATTGTTGGTGGCGCTGCCGGTGCGGCCTGCGTCGAGGAAGCCTGCAAAGGCGTAGGCAAGACCGGCGATGACATAGATCAGAAGCGTGACAACGCGGACGTTGACGCCGGAAACGATGGCAGCTTCACGGTTGCCGCCGACGGCGAACATATTGCGCCCGAGACGCGTGCGGTTCCACAGCACCCAGAACAGAACGGCGATGACGATTGCATAGAGAACAATATAGGGAACTCTGAGGCTTCCGAGATAGAAGGAGCCCTGTGCTACACTGGTGTAGCGGGGATCCAGACCGCCGATGGGAGAGGAGTTGTTCACGCCTTCAAAATAGAGGGACATACTGCCGTAAATGACCATCTGCATACCAAGAGAGGCAATGAAGGGGGCGATACGCAGTGTAGAAACAAGGTAAGAATGTGCAACGCCGAAAATCACGCAGCAGGCAGCGGCGATCAGGAACGGCACGATCAGGGAAAGCTGCGGCATATTGGAATAGATACGCAGCGAATAGGAGGGATCCTGAAGCAGGGAAGCGCAGATGATGCCGGCCATGCCGACGGCCTTGCCCGAGGATAGGTCGGTGCCGCCCAGCACAAGGATGCCTGCCGCACCGAGCGCGATCACGAGCTTTGTGGCAGCCTGCTGCAAAATGTTGGTGATATTTCTCATGCTGAGGAAGCTCGGATCGAGCGCAACGATCACGATAATGATACAGAACAGCACCAGATAGATCGCATATTGCATAAAGAAGTTCTTTGCGTTTTTCTTCTGGCCGATGGGACTTGCGGCCGGGCTGAGATTTGATTTCATATTGTTCAACCTCCAAAGACAGCGTCTGGATTATTCATGGGAAAGCGCTGTTTCAATACAAAGATAGACCAGCGGTTCATTGCCGGTGTTGCGGATTCCGTGAGAACCGCCACTGCGAATCAATGCCAGCGACCATGGCTTAACGGGGAAAACCCTGCCGCACAGTGTAACTTCTCCCTGACCGCTCACGATCAAATAGAATTGCTCATTTCCCTCGTGGGGATGCTCTCCGACAGAGCCGCCGACGGGAAGCGTTGTTTTATGGACATAGTGAAAATTGGAATGATCTTCCGGGTTGCGCGGCCCGACGACAGGCATTTTTTCCTCATCACCAAACAGGGTGACATTCCAGATCGTTCCGTTCCCGCTTTCGCAGTTTGCAACCGGATAGGCCGGTGCATCTTCAATATTTCTGAATACAAATTTATCCAAAACGATTTCCCTCCTACAGATATTTCGTTGCCAGATGCAGAATTTCTTCCTGTGTGGTATTGGCGGCATCGACGATGCCTGCCATGCGATGATTGCTCATCATCAGGATGCGGTCAGCAAGGCCGAGCAGCTCCGGCATTTCCGAAGAAACGAAAATAATCGTCTTTCCTTTCTTCGCAAGGTCGAGCATGAGCTGGTAAATTTCATATTTTGCGCCAACGTCAATGCCGCGCGTCGGCTCGTCCAGCAGGAGCACCTGCGGCTCGTTGAGCAGACATCTTCCAAGCAGAACCTTCTGCTGATTGCCGCCGGAAAGATTGCTGATGAGCGCTTTCATGGAGGGCGTTTTGACGTTCATTGCCTCTATCGCCCATTTGGTGTTTTTCTTGACCTTTGCGGGCGAGACAAAGCGCAGACGGTTGAGATTGCTTTTCAGACTGGAAGCAACGGTGTTCCAACGGATGTCCATCTGCGGGAAAATGCCGGTTTCACGCCGCTCCTCCGTCAAGAGCACAACACCGTGCTCCATTGCATCGCGCAAGGTGTGAAGCTGACGGCCGTTGAGCGTCACGGTGCCGCCGGCGCGTTTGCGCAGACCCAGAATTCCTTCCAGCACCTCTGTGCGTCCGGCGCCGACCAGTCCGCCGATGCCAAGGATCTCACCTGCGCGAATCTCAAAGGAAACGTCGGAAATCTGCGGCGCGTGCAGCGTAGAGAGCTCCTCAACCTTTAGAATGACGTCACCATGGTTTACGATTTTTTCTGGGAAGCGCTGGTTCATCTCACGGTTGACCATCAGCTTGATCAGATCCGCAGTGGTCAGCTCCGAGGCATCGCGCGTCGCGACCCATTTGCCGTCGCGCAGAACGGTCACCCGGTCGGAGATGGTCAGAACCTCGTCCATTTTGTGAGAAATATATATGATGCCGCGGCCTTCTTCTTTCAAGCGGCGAATGATCGAAAACAGGGCTTCGGTTTCGTTTTCCGTTAGAGAGGATGTCGGCTCATCCAGCACGATAATCCTTGCGTCATAGGAAACGGCTTTGACAATATCAATCATCTGTTTCAGAGAAACGGAAAGCTGACTGATCGGTTTGCGCGGGTCTGCATCAATGTGAAAGCTCTGTAAAAGCTCCGCTGTTTTGGCGTACATGACCTTATCTTTGACAAAGGGACCAGAGTGCGGGAAGCGTCCCAGCCAAATGTTGTTCATGATGCTCTGATTTGGAACCTGCTCCAGCTCCTGCTGCACCATGGCAATGCCGCTCCGCAGCGCATCGCTGGGATTGGAAAAGCTGACGGGCTTTCCGTCAAGCAGGATCTCTCCGCTATCTTTCTGATAGATACCGAACAGACATTTCATCAGGGTCGATTTACCGGCGCCGTTCTCGCCCATGAGCGCATGAACCTCACCGGCTTTGACACATAACTGCACGTTATCGAGCGCCTGAACGCCGGGAAAGGCTTTCGAGATGCCCTGCATTTGCAATAAATATTCTTCAGCCACGATATGTGTTCCACCTTTCGATTGCCGGTCTGTCATTCAGACGGGATGGCTTGATTTAGGAGAAAGTGCGAAGAAACGACCAGCGCTTCTTCGCACTTTCGCATATTATTCTTTTTACTTGGAAGCAGCCTTATAGGCGTCAACCGCGACGTCGATGTTGTCGATCGTGATCATGGTTTCAGGGATGCGGACGATTTTGCCGTCCTCCAGAGTCCATTCGGTGCCTTCCGTGATCTCTCTGCCGTTGATGGCGTTGATGCACATATCAATGATAGCGCGGGCGGAGTCATAGGTGCTGGTCAGAACCGTTCCGAGCATATTGCCGGCCTTGATCTGCTCTGCAACCTCCGGCAGGGCGTTGATGCCGATGACGGGAACGACGGATTTGTCACTGATCAGACCATTGCCCTTCAGTGCCTCCACAGCGCCCAGCGCCATGGCGTCATTCTGGCAGATGACCATTTCAATCTTGGCGCCGTACTTGCCGATCCAGGTTTCCATGACTTCCTTTGCTTCGGTGGTGCTCCAGTTGGCGATTTCGGTGCCGAGCTCCTCAACCGGAATACCGTTCTTTTCAACCTCGGCATAGAAGCCTTCCGCACGCTCTGTGGTGTCGCTCTGACCAGCTGCACCCTTGAGCATGACGTACTGCAACTTGCCGTCGCCGTTCACGTCATATTTTGCCTGATCCTTGGTCCATGCGTCGATCATGATCTGTGCCTGCAGCTTGCCTTCATTGATGGAATTCAGGCCGACATACCAGCACTTGTCATAGCTGTTGAGCATTTCCATGGTGGGCATACGGTTGAAGAAGATGACAGGAAGATCGGCTTCCTTTGCCTTTGCAATGATGGTGTCAGCGGCAGTGGAGTCAACCATGTTGACGGCCAGTGCGTTGACGCCCTTGCTGATCATGGTGTCGATACGTTCGGTCTGCGTTGCCTGATCGTTTTCGCCGTCGACCATCAGATATTTGATGCCGCCGAGCTCATTTTTGATATAGTAATCAACGCCATTGCGAATGTAGCCGACGAAGTTGTTGGAATAGTTGAAAATCGTGACGCCGATAAAGGGCTCAACGTCATTTGTGGGCTCCGAGGAGCTGGGGGAGGCGGGATCGCTGGAAGTGCTGGGAGTGTCAGTGCCATCTTGCGGTTCCTTTGTGCCGCAGGCAAACAGGCCAGCGACCAGAACCAGTGCTAAAATCAGTGCCAAGTACTTTTTCATAATCAGTCCTCCGTGTTTTGTTTTTATAAAACCGCTGTCGCGGGTTTTATACTCTATTTAAGCGGCGCAAGCCGGAACAGACCGTTCTGCCTTGCGGTGCTGCGCATGAAACGTGCGGCAGGATGCGGGGAACATTGAAATGTTATTACTTTCTCATTATCCAAGAAATGAAACAACTTGTCAACAATTTTCGAAAAAAATATGAAACAAATATTCAATCTTCTTTTTGTGCGAATTGACGATTTTTTCATAATGACTTCGGATGGAGCGAGAAAAAACGGGATAAGCGGAAAAGAGTAGCCGAAGCGCCAGACAGCTTGTCTGGCGCTTCGGCAGGGGAGAAAGCTCAGTATTTTTTTCGGTCAAGTGCTTTATCTATTTTATAGAAGATGTCCGTGCTACCTGGCATCTTCAGAGCAATTAATGTGTACAGGCAGTCGATGACTGTCATCTGCGCGATGCGGGAAGCAATGGAGGTCAGACGGTATTCCGTTTCACGGGAGGCGGTCATCAGCGCAATGTCGGAAATTTTACTCAGAGGGGAGCGGCCAATGTTGGTCAGAGAGATCACGCAGGCACCGTTGGAGCGGCCTAGCTTAGCACTTTCCACAACGTCTATGGAGCTGCCGGAGTGGCTGATGGCAAAGACAACATCGCCTTCGCTGCACTGCACGGCGGCGATTTCCTGCATATGCGTATCCCAGAACGCCTGCGCAAAGATACCGAGCCGCATCAGCTTGTGCTGCAAATCAAGGGCGATGGCACTGGAATTGCCAAGCCCGAAAATCACGACGCGGCGGGCGCTTTGCAGTACATCTGCTGCCTGCACAAGCGCATCCTGCGAGATGGTGTTGTGCGTATATTGGAGCGTATGGATATTTTCCTGAAATACTTTGTCAATCACAAGCTGCGGAGAGTCGTTCTGTCCGATTTCTGCGTGGATGCTTTGCAGAGGAGATACGGTGTTCCTTGCCAGTGTGACCTTGAATTCCTGATAACTGCTGAAGCCGAAAGATTTGCAGGCGCGCACAACGGTCGCATCGCTGACACCGCTGAGATCGGCCAGCCCTGCAACGGATAGAGAGATTACCTTGCTTGAATTGTTCAGGATATACTCTGCGACGCGCTGCTCTGCTCTGCTGAGCGTTGGCTGCAGCATCTGAATCTTCATCAGGACAGATACAGTATTGATTTTAATGTCATTTTCCATGCCAGTTTCCTCCCAAGATTGCCGAAAGCCAAGAGTAAAGTCTCCATTGCTGCGCCCAACAGAATCCTTTTTTTACTATTATATAGGGCGTTTCAGAAAATAACAATAGCTTTTTGAAAAAATGAATCACAATTCAGCAAATTAAACAATTTTGAAACAGAAATTTTGTTTCATTTTTTTACGATAAATATTGACTTTTATTTTCAGAGCAACTATAATCACTTTGTAATGATTTTTCATTTTGAAAGGAGCTTATTTGCATATGAACGATTTTTTGATGCGCCAGATCCGCTCTGAGCTGGAAGACGCCGTCGGGCAGGAGAATGTTTCCGTGCGCCAAAGCGACAAGATCTCCCACAGTGTGGACAACTTCTGGCTCCCGCGCATGTATGCCGACCGCGGCCTGATTCCTCCGCTGGCGGACATCATTGTCTATCCGGGTTCGACACAGGAGGTTTCCAAGGTTCTTGTCATCGCGAACTATTACCGCCTGCCCGTGTATCCGTGGGGCGGCGGCGGCGGCTCTCAGGGCGGTGCGCTTCCGCTCAAGGGCGGCATCCTGCTTGACACCAAGCGGATGAATAAGATCATCGACTTCGACGAACAGTCTATGACCGTCACGGCACAGACCGGCATCGTTTATACGCAGCTTGAGTATTACGCCAACGAGCGCGGCTATTCTCTGATGCACTACCCCAGCTCCATCAACTGCAGCACGCTCGGCGGCTTCCTCGCACATAACGGTATCGGTGTGCTGAGCACAAAGTACGGCAAGATCGACGACCAGTGTGTCAATGTGGAAATGGTCATCCCCAACGGCAAGGTTCTCCATTCGGCGCCCGTGCCCAAGCATTCCTCCGGCCCGGATCTGAAGCATCTCTTCCTTGGCTCTGAGGGTACGCTCGGCGTTATGACGCAGGCGACGATGAAGCTCTATCGCCTTCCGGAGACCCGGCGCTTCCGCGCGTTCCTCTTCAAGAGCGTTGCCGACGGCCTCGCTGCCGGACGCGATATGCTTCAGGTCATCAAGCCCTCCATTATTCGCCTGTATGATGAGGCGGAAACGGTATCCCTCATCAAGAAGGTGATCGGCTTCTCCAAGCCGGGTGCATTCATGAACGTTGCCATTGAGGGCGCAAAGGATATGGTCGCCGTGGAGGAGAAGCATATGCTGGAAATCTGCGCCCGCTACGGTGCAGAGGATCTCGGCTCCGATTACGGCGAAAAGTGGTGGGACAGCCGTCTGACCTTCTTCTATCCGGATAAGGTGCTTGATTTCCCGCTGATGTTCGGCACGATGGACACGGTTCTGAAGTATGCAAACGTGGAAAAGTGCTACCATGCCATGAAGGAAGCCACCGAACAGTTTGAGGGCGTCCGCTTTATCGCGCATTTCTCCCATTGGTATGAGTGGGGCTGCATGATGTACGACCGTTTCATCATGGACAATCCGCCTGCGGATCCCGAGGAGGCATTCCGTCTGCACAATAAGATCTGGAATGCAGGCGTGCGCGCAGCGCTGGCCAGCGGCGGCGTTGTGAATGACCACCACGGCGTCGGCATGAAGCTCGGCCGCCTGATGAAAGAGCAGTATGGCGACAGCATGATCGTCTTTGAGGGACTCAAGAAGGCGCTCGATCCCAACGGCATTATGAACCCCTATAAGATGGGAATTTAACCAAGGAGGAAAGACAGATGTTAAGTGAAAAAAGCAAAAAAAATGTAGATGCCTGCCGGTTTTGCTGCATGTGCAGACACCTTTGCCCCCTCGGTATTGCGCTGGGCAAGGAACTCAACAACCCGCGCGCCAAGGCGCTGCTACTTTCCCTTGTAGAAAAAAATGCACTGGAGCTCTCCGAGATTTCCAAGGATATTTATGAGTGCTGCCTGTGCAATGCCTGTTCCTCCAACTGCGAAACCGGCTATGAGCCTGCGGTGTTCATCCGTGAGGTGCGCTCGGAGCTGATGGCTCAGGGGCTTGCGCCGCAGGGTGTGCAGGACGCTGCGGAGCGTCTGCTGAAGGACGGAACACTGTATCATGTTTCCGGCGAGAAGGCACTGGAGCCCTATGGCTTCCGGAAGAATACAGAGGCGGAAACGCTGGTTTATGTCGGCGCGATCGCTGCGGTGAAGGATCCGGCCATGGTCAAGGCATTTGTAAGCCTGCTGGATAAGGCCGGCGTGGACTATAGCGTGTTCACCGAAAATCTCAGCACCGGATCTGTGGAGTATGATCTGATGGGCGGCGTGCAGGAGGTCAAGGATGTTGCCTCTGCCTGCGCAAAGGCGCTCAACTCCTATGGCGCAAAGCGGATCGTCGTCCTTAATCCCAGTGACGCAAGAATGCTGAAGCAGGAATATACCACCTGGGAACTGAAGCTCAATGCAGAGGTCTGCACGGCGACTTCCTACGTTGAAGAGCTGGTCGAGCAGGGCAAGCTGCACGTGCAGAAGAGCGCCGGAGCCGTTACCTATCACGATCCCGCCCGTCTGGCGAGAGATCTGCAGGAAACGGAACCCGCCCGCAAGCTGATTGAAGCACTCGGCTATACCGTCAAGGAGATGTGGCAGAGCAAGACGCTGACACGCTGCACCGGCGGAGAAGCGCTTTCCTCCTATGCGCCGGAGATCATTGAAAAAACCGCTGCATGGAGAATGTATGACGCAGTCGGTACCGGTGCGGAGATGCTCATCTGTGCCTGCCCGGCCTGTGAAGAGGATCTGACGCACGCTTCCGGACTCCCGGTTGCCGATCTGTTCGTGCTGTTGGATCAGCATATCGCCTGAATACCGTCGCTGCCATGCTGCGGATCGCCGTGTGCATCAAGTCTGTCCTGACCGGTGCGCAGGAAGGCGCGGAGCGAAATGAAAAGAGCACCGGGATGAATCCTGCGGATCTCTACGCGCTGGAAACGGCTCTGACAGCGGATCTGGGGAAGCGGGAAGTCAGTGTATTTTCCATGGGTCCTCAGGCAACGGCCGGGACGCTCCTCATGGATGCGGCACGTCTGGGTGCAGATCGCCTGTTCCTTCTGGCCGACCGTGCGTTTGCCGGTTCGGACACCTTTGCTACGGCGAAAATCCTCCGCCGCGCGCTGGAGGTCACCGGTCCCTATGACCTGATTCTCTGCGGCGAACGTGCAATTGACGGCGAAACGGGGCAGGTTCCCGGAGAATTGTCTGCCATGCTGGGTCTGCCGTTTCTCCCGTGTGGGATTCGGTTGGAGCTGAAGGACGATGTGCTGCGCTGCCGGAGCCTACAGGAGGACGGAACGCAGACGCTGGAAGCCGGCCTGCCGGCGGTGATAAGCATTTCCTGCGGCATGACGGGAATTACGCATCCGCTGATGCCCAGCCTGCGTTCTCTGCGGAAGGCACGGGAAATCGGCCTGACGGTGCTTGACAGCAGAGCACTGGGCTTCCGGCCGGAGGAAGTTGGACAGAGCGGCTCTCTGACCCGTGTCCAGAAGACCTTTTCGCCGACACTGACACGCACTTGCAGATTCGTACACGCCGCTGTAGAGGGCGCGGCCTTGACGGCTGCATGCTGCCACGGAATAAAGAAAACGCCATGAAAAAGAGAATTTGGATCGTTGCGCAGGCGGAGGACAAACGGATGGATGCCGCCTCCTTGGATGTGTTTCATTCTGCCCGTTCGCTTGCCGCTGCGGGTGCGCACATGGAGGCCGCAGTGTTTTCCGCGCGGCCGGTTGCCGTGCCGGAGCAGTGCGAAAGGCTGCTGCTTCTGCCGGTGCAGCCGTGCCGGAGCGCGGACACCGAAGGAAGGATTCTGGCAGAAGCCATCCGAACGGAGCAGCCGGATATTGTGCTTGCTCCGGCGACCGTCTGGGGCAGAACGGTCATGTCCGTTGCGGCCGCGTTGGTACAAACGGGCTTGACGGCGGACTGCACCTCGCTGGAGATTGCGGAGGATGGAAAGCTCCTTCAGACGCGGCCTGCTTATGGCGGAAAACTGCTTGCCCGGATTATTACGCCGCATTCCAAACCGGAAATGGCGACCCTGCGGGTTCAGAATGCCGATCTTGGTGCGATGACCCTGGGTAGTGCGCGGCAGTGTGTACGGCTGGAATACAAAAAGGAATATATCGGAGCAAAGCTCTGCACGTCTGTATCGGAACAGGATGCCGCCCTGCGCGGACTGCTCACGAGCAAGATCGTCGTTGCGGGTGGCCTTGGCTTGGAAAACAGAGAGAATTTTCAGGTGATTTATCAGATTGCCGAAAAGCTGGGCGGTGCCGTCGGCGCGTCCAGAGCGGCGGTAAATGCCGGCTTTGCTCCATACGCCTGTCAGATCGGTCAGTCCGGCCACACGGTCAGCCCGGAGGTCTATCTGGCGATCGGCATCTCCGGTGCGGTTCAGCATCTTGCGGGAATGCACGGCGCAAAAAAAGTTATTGCGGTCAACCCGGATTCCAAGGCGCCCATCTTTGACCATGCGGACATCGGAATTTTGCAGGACTGGAAAACATTTACAGAAAAATTGCTGTCGATGCTTTGAATTCTAAAGGAAAAAATGAAATTCATCTGCTATAATAAGAGATAACATCAGAAAGGACGCGAAATACCATGAAACGAACAGAACCGCTGCGCTATGAAGATCTGACATTGGATAAGGCAAAAGAAATTGCCGATACCAGAGGCATTATTCTGGTTCCGGCTGCGACGACGGAAGGACATGGCAACCATCTTCCTCTGAGCACCGATTCTCTGATCGCAGAGTATCTGTGCGCCGAGCTGTCCAAGCGGACGGGTTTGCCGGCAATGATTCCTTCTCCCATCCGCTGCGGCTGCTCCCCCTCTTTCCATTGGGACACCAAGGGCAATCCGATGTTCGGCACGCTGGCGATCCGTCATTCCACCATGCACGCGCTGGTCAGCGACCTGTGCCGCGGCCTCTGGGCAAGTGGCTTCCGCAAGATTATCTTCGTGCAGTCCCATGGTCAGGAGTGGAACTTCCAGACCATCGTCCATGAGGTTGCGACCGAGCTGCGCCGTGAAGGCATCAACCTGTTCATCGTCGGCGCAACTTATTGGGAACTGTGCCGCAAGGAAATTGAGCAGTATATTTCTGCACCCTTCTGGCATGCTGACGAATGGGAAACCAGCGCGGCGAAGTTTATTCGTCCCGATCTGGTTGTTCCGGAAGCGGCCGAGGGCATGAACCGTACCGTTCATTTTGATAAGAGCATCATGAAGCGTTCCGTCTGCATGGATGAAAGCGATGCATTTGCGGTGCAGGACGTTGCTTCCTGGTGCAATATTCCGGTTCCCGGCGAGCTGCACAGCGGCGGTGTCGGCACGAAGGAGTCCATTGACTCTGCAACTGCTGAAAAGGGTGAGCGCGTCCTGTCGGCTGCAATCGAGCGCTATTTGGTGCTCCTGCGCGATCTGGAACGTTACTATGCGCCGAATGAGGTTCCGGGCATTGACGTCACGGAGCGTTCGGCGGAGCCGCGTTTTACCGTTGATTATTGATTCTTCCTTCTAACGGGAAGGCTGCCGCGGCTTCTGCACGGCAGCCTTCCTCATAAATCATCAAAAAAACAGACAGGAGGCCCGCTGTGGAATATACATTGGGCATTGATCTCGGCTCAAGCGGGATCAAACTTACTTTTTTGGACCGCACCGGGCGGTGTACCGGCCCCTTCAGCGCAGAAATCTGTTCCGTTTTTCCGAAACCGGGGTGGATAGAGCAGGATCCGCGGGCATGGTATGAGGTTTTCTGCGCATTGTTTGCACAGGCATGTCAATCCAGCGGGATCCGTCCGGAAGAAGTATGTGCTGTTGCGGTAGATGCGGCGACACACACCACGGTGCTGCTGGACGAGAATCTCGATCCGGTACGCAACGCAATCCTGTGGAATGATCAGCGTAGTGCCTCTGTCGCGGCGGAATGCCAGAAGCAGGCAGGAGAATATATTCTGGAAAAAACCTATAATGCGCCGAGCGCCATGTGGAGCCTGTGTCAGATGCTCTGGGTATGCAGACATGAGCCGGAATGCTGGCAGCGTGTCCGGCGCATCTTATTTGCCAAGGATTACCTGCGCCTTTGCCTCGGCGGAGATTATGTAACGGATTATATCGATGCAGAAGGCAGCCTGCTTCTGGATATGCAGACGCACCGGTGGGATGCCCGCCTGTGTGGAATGCTGGGGAAAGACGATCTTGTACTGCCGGAGATTCTGGAGCCGACGGACCGCGCCGGCGCGATTAGCCGTAGCTGCGCAGAAAAAACGGGGATGCGGGAGGGTGTGCCGATCTATGCCGGCGCATCCGATACGGTTATGGAGCTTTTGGCGGCGGGCGTTGTTCGGGAAGGAGATGCCAGCATCAAGCTCGCGACCTCCGGCCGCATCTGCGCTGTGACGCCGCGCCCCTATCCCCATGCCCTACTGGTCAACTACAGTCATGTTGTACCGGGCTTCTGGTACCCCGGCACGGGAACGCGAAGCTGCGCTACGTCCCTGCGTTGGTTCAAGGACGAGTTCTGCCGTTACGAAAGTGCGGAGGCCAAAAGATGCGGACGTTCTGTTTATGCGCTGCTGGATGAGACGGCAGCATCCGTCCCGGCTGGTGCGGAAGGGCTGTTCTACCATCCCTATCTGCTGGGAGAGTTCACGCCTTATCAGGATCCGGATTTGCGCGCGGACTTTGTTGGCGCAAGCATGAAGCATACGCATGCGCATTTCGTCCGTGCTGTAATGGAGGGCTGCGCCTATTCGCTCCTTGACGGTTATCATGCGCTGCTTGAAATCGGAATTCCGGCACCGAGGGAGTTCCGGCTGATCGGCGGCGGAGCCTCTGGGACAACATGGTCGCAAATTGTCAGCGATGTGTTTCAGCAGCCCCTGTGCAAGCCGGTGACCAGCGATTCTTCTTTTGGCAGCGCGATGCTTGCGGCGGTGGCGCATGGATTCTTCGGCAGCTTTTTACAGGCTGCTCAGGTCTGCGGCAGCGGCTCTGTGTGGATTACGCCGAACCAAAGGAACGGAGCGCTGTATCAGGATGGGTTTGGCTTTTATAAGGAAATTCAGCAGGCGCTTGCACCGATTTATCGACGCCTTGCGCGGCATGAAACGAATACGTAGCGCAAGCGTCCAGGAGAAGCGCAGGTGCTGCCCAGACTGTCAAATAAGTCCCAAAGGACTTTTTTGACAAGCGAACTAAGCGCCCGGGCTTAGCCCGGGCGCTTGTGCGCAGTATGGTTTTCTTTTAGGCGTCCAGCGAAAGCTCGCCGTTTTCCACCTTGACGGTGATGGTCGAGTTCGGGGAGATGTTGCCCTGCACGATGCGCTTTGCCAGCAGGGTTTCAACCGTGTGCTGCAAGTACCGCTTGAGCGGCCGTGCGCCGTACTGCGGATCGTAGGCGGCGTCGATGATATACTGCTTGGCCTCCGGCGTCAGCTCGCAGCGAAGCTGCTGCTGCTCCAGACGACGGTTGAGCAGATTCATCTGCAGGTCGATAATGCGGACAATGTTGTCCTTCGTCAGCGGTTTGTAGAATACGATCTCATCCAGCCGGTTCAGGAATTCGGGGCGGAAGCTCTTCTTGAGCAGCTGCTCGACCTGAAGCCGTGCCTCCGGGCGGATGCTGCCGTCGGCGGCAATACCTTCCAGCAGATATTCCGAGCCGAGGTTGCTCGTCAGGATCAGAATGGTGTTTTTGAAGTCCACCGTGCGGCCCTGAGAGTCCGTAATACGGCCGTCGTCGAGCACCTGCAGAAGGACGTTGAACACATCCGGATGCGCCTTTTCTACCTCGTCGAACAGAACGACGCAATAGGGATTCCGGCGGACGGCCTCCGTGAGCTGGCCGCCCTCGTCATAGCCGACGTATCCGGGAGGCGCTCCGATCAGACGCGACACGGAGAATTTCTCCATGTATTCGGACATATCAATTCGAACGAGGTTCTTCTCGTCATCAAACAGTGCTTCGGCCAGCGCCTTGGCAAGCTCCGTCTTGCCGACGCCCGTCGGGCCAAGGAAGAGGAAGGAACCGAGCGGACGGTTCGGGTCCTGAATTCCCGCGCGGCTGCGGAGGATGGCATCCGCCACGGACTGCACGGCCTCATCCTGTCCGACGACACGCTGATGCAGCACGTCCGACAGATGCAGGAGCTTTTCGCGCTCGCCCTCGACCAGCTTTGCCACGGGAATGCCGGTCCAGCGCTCGACGATCTTTGCGATCTCTTCCTCCGTGACCTTGTCACGCAGGAGGTTACTCTGCTTGGCGTGGCTTGCCAGCTCCTCCTCGTGCGCCAGCTGCTTTTTGAGTTCCGGCAGCTCGCCGTATTTCAGACGCGCGGCCGTTTCCAGATCATATTCCTGCTCGGCGCGCTCGATCTTGGCACCCAGTTCCTCGATGCGTTCGCGGAGCTGCTGCACCTTGCCGATGGCATTCTTTTCGTTTTCCCACTGGGCTTTCATGCTGTTGAATTTCTCGCGCTGCTCGGCCAGCTCCTTGCGCAGCTCAGTGAGTCTGCCTTGCGAGAGCTCGTCGGTTTCGTTTTTCAGCGCGGCCTCTTCGATCTCCATCTGGATGATCTTGCGGCGGATGACGTCCAGCTCGGTCGGCATGGAGTCCATCTCCGTGCGAATCATGGCGCAGGCCTCGTCGATCAGGTCGATGGCCTTGTCCGGCAGGAAACGGTCTGTGATATAACGGTCGGAGAGGGTCGCAGCGGCGATGATCGCGGGATCCGTGATCTTTACGCCGTGGAAGACCTCATAACGCTCCTCCAGACCACGCAGGATGGCGATCGTGTCCTCAACGGACGGCTCTTTGACCATGACCGGCTGGAAGCGGCGCTCCAGCGCGGGGTCTTTTTCGATATATTTGCGGTATTCGTCCAGCGTTGTTGCACCGATGCAGTGCAGCTCGCCTCTGGCCAGCATCGGCTTGAGCAGATTGCCCGCGTCCATGCTGCCCTCGGTCTTGCCCGCGCCGACGATGGTGTGCAGCTCATCAATGAACAGCACGATGCGGCCCTCGGAGTTCTTGACCTCCTCCAGCACGGCCTTCAGACGCTCCTCAAACTCGCCGCGGTACTTTGCGCCGGCAATCAGTGCGCCCATGTCCAGAGAGAAGATGGTCTTGTCCTGCAGGCTCTTGGGAACGTCGCCGCGGACGATCCGCTGCGCCAGTCCTTCGGCGATGGCCGTCTTGCCGACGCCCGGTTCACCGATCAGAACGGGGTTGTTCTTCGTCTTTCGGGACAGGATCCGGATGACGTTTCGAATTTCGTCATCACGGCCGATGACGGGGTCAGTTTTCTTTTCGCGCGCCTTTTTCACAAGGTCGGTGCCGTATTTTTCCAGCGCTTCGTAGGTGTCCTCCGGGTTATCGGTCGTGACCCGGCTGCTGCCGCGGATGCTCTGTAAAACCTTCAGGCAGTCCTCCTTCGTGATGCGGTAGTCGCGGAAAAGCGGCGCAACGGTGCTGTCGGCCTTATCGAGCATCGCAAGGAAGAGATGCTCCACGGAAACGTAGTCGTCCCGCATGGACTTTGCGATTTCCTCCGCGTCGGCAAGGAGCTGCTGCATCCCGCCGGAGATGTAAAGCTGATCGGCCGACCGGCCGGAGCCGGTCACGGCAGGGAGCTTTTCTACTGCGTCGTTTGCGGCGGCATCAAGGCTTTCTACCGTCACGCCAAGACGCTTGAGAAGCTGCGGCACAAGGCCACCGTCCTGCCGCAGCAGGGCCAGCAGCAGGTGCGCCTGCTCCAACTGCTGATTTTGATGGGTCACTGCAAGCTGCTGCGCGCTGCGCAGGGCTTCCAGACTTTTCTGCGTATATTGATTCAGATCCATAACGAATCCTCCTTCCATTTCCAAGGCTCCGGCTGTGCCGGAGCTCCAGAATTAGCACTCTTGCCATGAGAGTGCTAACCTCTTTTTCCACATAATAAACCCATGCTGCGGAATTGTCAATAGGGCAAATGTGAATTTTTTGAAAACACTTCCGGGAAAAATTTTCCCCGGCAGCAGGCTGCCGGGGCTGCGTGTTACAGTCAATTTCCTTTCAGCTTCTGCGCTGCGTCCGCGACGGTCTGTTCCAGAGAATCCACCGCCTTCTGCGCCTCCTGACGGACCGGCGACTGCTGCGGCAGCATCAGTGCGACGGCACCGCCGGCCAGCATCCCGGCGCCCAGCGTCAGCCAAAACGATCTTACCTGCATTGTAAACTCCTCCTTCCCGTCCTTAGTCTGTGCGTCCGGCGGGAAAGTATTGCAGGGGATTTTTGCAGAAAAACGTCTTTGCAGCGCAAAAAAACTGTGGTATACTATTTATATAAAAAATAGGGAGGCTGCTGTCATGTCGATTGATTTTTTGCAGGAGAGAATCCGGAAGCTGAAGAACCCGACCATGGTCGGGCTGGATCCCTATCTGCCCATTTTGCCGAAGCACATCGTGCAGGAGGCTTTTGACCGCGACGGGCAGACGCTTGCGGGCGCGGCTGCAGCGTATTACCGCTTCTGTACGGAGCTGCTTGACGCATTGAAGGACATCGTCCCTGCGGTTAAGATCCAGAGCGCCTGCTTTGAGGCGCTGGGCGCGGACGGCATCGCGCAGATGCAGCGCATCTCCGCCTACGCCAAGGACCTCGGTTATTATGTGCTGATCGACTCCATGCGCGGCGATGTGGGAAATATTGCCGAAATTCATGCGCAGGCGATGTTCGGCACGGTGCCGGTGGGCGAAACGGCGCATCAGATCTACCGCTGTGACGCGCTCACGGTCAACGGCTACCTCGGCAGCGACGGCGTGAAGCCCTATCTGCCGTATTGCAAAAATGACGGAAAGAACATCTTCCTGCTGCTCAAGACCTCCAACAAATCCTCCCGTGAGGTGCAGGATCTGCTCTCCGGCGACCGCGTGATCTACACCGCCATGGCCGATCTTGCCATGCGCTGGAGCACGAATCTGTTCGGCAAAAACGGCTATTCGGAGATCGGCGCGGTGGTCGGCGCGACCTATCCGCAGACCATGCAGCTCCTGCGCGAAAAGTATGACCGCCTGTTCTTTCTCGTGCCGGGCTACGGCGCGCAGGGCGGCACGGCGAAAAATGTGCAGTTTGCCTTCGACCGCTTCGGTCACGGTGCGATCGTTGCGGCCTCGCGGAGCATCATCTGCGCGTGGCAGAAGACCGGCAGCGACGGCAGCGACTATACCGCCTGCGCGGTCGAGGCGGCGCATAAAATGAAAAATGACATCGGAAAATATGTGGTGATTCTATGACAACGCTTTACCTCATCCGCCACGCGGAGGCGGAGGGCAATATCTTCCGGCGCGTGCATGGCTGGTACGATTCCTCCGTCACGCCCAACGGCCTGCGCCAAATCGCGGCGCTGCAAAAACGCTTTGAAACGGTGCAGGTCGACGCGGTCTATGCCAGCGACCTCATCCGTACCTGCACCACCGCGGGCGCGGTCTGGAAGCCGAAGGGGCTGACTCTGCACACAGAGCCGCGCTTTCGCGAGGTACATATGGGCGTCTGGGAGGACGCGCCCTTCGGACAGGTCATGCGCGAGCAGCCGGAGGTCTACCGGAAATTTGCCAAGGCGCCGCAGGAGTGGGCAGTCGAGGGTTCCGAGCGCTACGAGGAATTCACGGGGCGCTTTTTGCAGGCGCTGGATGAGATCGCCCGGCAGTACGACGGGCAGAGCGTCGCAATCTTTTCGCATGGCATGGTTTTACAGAACGCGCTGGGACGTCTGTTTTTTGGAGGCGATACGAATAAACTCGGACACAGCGAAAATACTGCCGTTTCTACCCTGCATTATGAAAACGGCGCTTACCGGCTGGAATCGCTCTTTGATGCGTCCCATCTGCCCAAGGAGATCTCGACCGTCGGCCGCCAGAGCTGGTGGCGGCGGGAGGATCACCGCGATATGAATTTCTGGTATCGCCCGGCGCAGGCGGAGGATGCCGCGCTTCTGAACACGCTGGGCATTGCGCCGGAGGAACGAACGGTCGTCGCCTGCCTGGAGGACGAGGCGGCCGGTGCAGTCTCCCTGCGGCGGCTGGACGAAAAAACGGGTGCGATCGCGGACCTTGCCCTGCTGCCGGCCTACCGCGGACAGGGCCTTGCGGCGCAGCTTCTGGGCTATGCAGTCAGCGCCTTCCGCAAAGACGGCCTGAGCAAGCTGACGCTCCTTCGGGAGCCTCAGGGGGATGCGGAACACTTTTTTGACCGCTTTTCTCTGCAAACGAACGAAGGCGTGTCGCTGATCCCGAGAATCCGATAAGGATATTAACAGACACACCAAGCGAAAGTCCAAAAGGACTTTTGATAGAAATGCAGATTGCCAAAAAACGAGCAGGCCATAGCTTCCGGAGGGAAGAAAAGAGTGAAAGGAAACCGTCAGGGTTTCCTTTCGCGTTCAATCACCCGCCGCTGCGGCCAAAATTGCAAAATAGAACTACAAATCGATATTTTGCAATTTTGCAGACACACCAAGCGAAAGTCCAAAAGGACTTTGGCTTGGTGTGTCATAGCTTTTCCACTTCGAGCATACCATGTATCACGAGAATGTGGGGGAGGCTATTGTATGAGTAATATCTATGCCGACATTGCCAGACGGACGGGCGGCGACATTTATATCGGCGTGGTCGGCCCGGTGCGCACGGGCAAATCAACACTGATCAAGCGCGTGATGGAGGAACTGGTCATTCCGAACATCGACGACCTTTACCAGCGTGAGCGCGCGAAGGATGAGCTGCCGCAGAGCGGCTCTGGCAGGACGATCATGACGGCGGAACCGAAGTTCGTTCCGGAGGACGCGGTGGAGATCAGCCCGGACGGGACGGCAAAGCTGTCCGTGCGCCTGATCGACTCCGTCGGGTACATGGTGCGCGGCGCCATCGGTGCGACCGAGGACGGCCAGCCGCGCATGGTCACGACGCCATGGTACGACCACGAGATTCCCATGACCGAGGCGGCCGAACTGGGCACGAAGAAGGTTATGGAGGATCACAGCACGATCGGCATCGTCGTCACCACGGACGGCAGCATCACGGACATCCCGCGCGCGGACTATATCGAGGCCGAGGAACGCGCCATCCGCGATATGCAGGCGACGGGGAAGCCCTTTGTGGTCGTTGTCAACTCCGCCGCGCCGAAGGGGGCCGAGGCGCAGGCGCTGCGCGATTATATTGAAGAGACCTACGGCGTGAGCGCCATGGCCGCCGACTGCCAGTCCATGCACGAGGCGGAGGTGAAGGAACTCCTGACCGGGCTTCTGTATGCCTTCCCAATGCGCGAAATGCGTGTGTTCTTGCCCGCATGGGTGCAGGCGCTGGAATGTGACAATCCGCTGAAAACCGCGCTGTACGAGGCAATGCGCACGAATGCGGCGCAGATCTCCCGCCTGGCGGAAACAGAGGCGGCGATCCGGCGCATCTGCGAGCTGGAGCAGGTCTGCGGCTACCGTATCGACTCCATTGATCTGGGGCGGGGCATCGTCAACTGCGAGTTGGAATTCAGCGAGGGCCTGTTCTACCAGATTCTGGGCGAGCGTACCGGTTTTGAAATTGAAAACGACGGCCAGCTTCTCAGCCTCCTGACCGCGCTGGCGGAGATGAAGAAGCAGTATGACAAAATTTCCGCCGCGCTGGAGGAGGTCCGCGCCACGGGCTATGGCATCGTCATGCCGACAGCAGAGGAAATGCACATGGAGGTGCCGGAGATCGTCCGCAAGGGCAGCGCCTACGGCGTCAAGCTGCGCGCGAGTGCGCCCTCCATCCACATGATGCGCGCCGACATCAAGACGGAGATCAGTCCCATGGTGGGAGACGAGCAGCAGTCCGAGGAGCTGGTCAAGTATCTGCTGGGCGAATATGAGGGCAACACGGAGAAGCTCTGGGAGAGCAACATTTTCGGGAAATCCGTGTTCGAGTTGGTCAATGAAGGACTGAGCTCGAAGCTCAAACGGATGCCGGAGGATGCACGTTACAAGCTCAAGGATGCGCTGACGAAGATCATCAACGAGGGTGCAAACGGTCTGATCTGCCTCCTTTTGTAAAAAACCAGCCTCGCGCCGCAGGCAGACCTGCCCGGCGCGGGGCGCCGCTTCTGCCCGCAAAGCCTTGTGCCGCAAGGACTCTACTGCCAGTAGAATCGGATTCCCGCAGTCGTAGAGAGGAAACTCCGGGAAGTGGCGTGACTTTTTGCGGGAAACTGCATATGATATGCACGCTGGCTCTGCTGCAGGCAGAGCGGCTTCCTTTTATACCGTACCATCGGTTGACAGGGGCAAACAGAGAAAATGGAGAATGTCCTATGAGCTTCAAAATACTTACCGATACTTCCAGCAACCTTCCCTTGCGCATCCTCAAAGAGGCGGATGTGCTGCAGGTACCTTTTTCCTATTATCCGAAGAATGATCCCAGCCGTCTGATGCAATGCATGGACATTGAGAATTTTGACGGAAAAGCGTATTACAGCGAAATCCGCGAGGGAACGCTCTACAACACCTCGCAGATTGCTCCCCAGACCTATTATGATGCGATCGCGCCCTATGCCGAGCAGGGGATGGATGTGCTTTATATCGGAATGTCCTCCGGCATCAGCGGTTCCTACCATTCTTCTGAGATTGCCAGAGGAATGCTGGAGGAAGCCTATCCCGACCGGAAATTCTATATGATCGACACGAAGGCCGCCTCGCTGGGCGAGGGGATCCCCGTCCTGCGCGCGATCGAGCTGCGCCGGCAGGGCAAGACCATCGACGAGTGCTACAAAGCGATCACGGAGCTGTGCAAGCATATTTATCAGGTGTTCACAGTGGATGATCTCAGACATTTGCAGCGCACCGGCCGCCTCTCCAACGCGGCGCGGATCCTCGGAACGCTCCTGAACATCAAGCCCATTCTCAAGGGAAACGAGCAGGGGCAGATCGTGAGCATCGAGAAGGTGCGCGGCAGCGCGCGCGCACTCAAGGCGCTGGCGGAGAAATACAACACGCTGGTCCGCAACCCGGAGGCGCAAATCGTCGGCATTGCGCACGCGGATAATCCGGAGGGCGCGGCGCAGCTGGCCGATATGCTGCGGGAGAGCAACCCGCCGAAGGAGATCCTGACCGTGTGCTATGAGCCGGTGACCGGCGCGCACGTTGGCCCCGGCACCGTGGCGCTGTTCTTCCTCGGTGACAGCGACGTGCGCTCGCATTGATCCATTCACAAAGCAGCGCGCCGGCCTGAAGCCGACGCGCTGCTTTTACCATTCCGCGGAGAGAAATGCACGATCAAAACCACCGGCTGCGTGAAGGCGAAAGGCAGACACATGGGAAATTACCATGATGTCTGTCTTTTCTTTATACCAAAATACGGGGAAAGGTGGTTATGACCGCGCAACCAGAAAATAGGCCAGCACAAGGACGCCGAGGATGATGCGGTAGTAGCCGAACGCGGCGAAGCTGTGCTTTTTGATGTAATTCATCAGGAACTTGATGGCAAAGATGGAAACGACGAACGCCACCAGCATTCCAAGCAGGAGCACGACGCCCTGCACCCCGGTAAATGCGCCGAATTTGACGATCTTCAGCAGCGATGCGCCGAACATGACCGGGACGGCGAGGAAGAAGGTGTACTCCGCCGCAAGACCGCGTGATGCGCCGATCAGGATGCCGCCGAGGATGGTCGCACCGGAGCGGGATGTGCCGGGCACGAGAGAAAGCACCTGAAACAGACCGATCAGCAGCGCGTCCGACCAGCGGAACTCGCTCATTTTCTGGATGCGCGGCGTGCGGCCCTCGTTGCGCTTCTCCACGACGATGAAGCCGACACCGTAGAGGATGAGCATGGCGGCCACGACATAGGGATTATAGAGGTGGGCGCTCATCCAGTCGTCCAGCAGAAAGCCTGCAATGGCGGCAGGAACACAGGAAACGGCGATCTTCAGCCACATGACGATCTTGTCCATATAGCAGTAGTTATCGCAGAAGCACTGCACACCGCAGACGAAGCGGTTGTCGCTGGCCTCGCGGAACCAGGAGCGCTGCCTGCGCCTTGCCTTCGTGTGGAAGGGCCAGAGCTTGTGCCAGAACAGCACGAGCACAGCGATGATCGCACCAAGCTGGATCACGACGTCAAAGAGCTTCGTCATGAACGCCTCGGTCAGCACGGGGTGATTCTCCGTTTTCCAGAGGGCATCCACCAGGATCAGGTGGCCGGTGCTGCTGATCGGCAGCCACTCTGTGATGCCCTCGACGATACCAAGAAAGATGATTTTCAGCCAGTCCAGAAAAGCCATAACATAACTCCCTTCTGCGGATAGCTTATGCATCAGTATAGCATAAATAGCACCGCTTGTCAAAATAGAAAACGCTTGACAAATGTACGAAATCGTACTATAATGCGCAGGTATGATTTCGTACATGGAGGAAACGGGATGAAGCAGCGGGAAGAGTTTATTCATAGAATCAACTACCTGACCTCGGAGATGGACGCAGTGTACCATCGGGCTTCCCTGAAGCTCGGTATCTCGGACAGCGTTTCCCTCATTCTTTACACGATCTACGACGCGGGAGGTAGCTGCCTGCTCAGTGAAATTTATAAAAAATCCGGCATCAGCAAGCAGACGGTCAACTCCGCGCTGCGCGGGCTGGAGGGAAAGGGCATCCTCGCGCTCCAGCAGTACAAGGGGCGCGCCAAGAAGGTCGTGCTTACCGAAGCGGGGCGTGAATATGCCGCGCAGACGGCGGGCAGGCTCTTTGCGGCCGAAGTGCGCGCTCTGGACGCGTGGCCGACGGAGGAGATCAACGAGTATATCTGCCTGATGGAAAAATATGTCGCAGGACTGCGTGCACAGATCGAACAATTATAATCGGAGTTGTTTGGAGGAAACAATGAAAATTCAGCTTTCGGATCACTTTACCTACGACAAGCTTCTGCGTTTTACGCTGCCGCCCATCGCGATGATGATCTTTACATCGATTTATGGCATCGTGGACGGCTTTTTTGTGTCCAACTTCGCGGGGGACATTCCCTTCAAGGCGGTCAATCTGATCATGCCCTTCCTGATGATCGTGGCGACGGTCGGCTTCATGTTCGGCACGGGCGGCACGGCCATCGTGGCATATACCATGGGAGAAGGAGATAAGGCGCGGGCGAACCGCTATTTTTCCCTCTTTGTCTATGTGACCTTTGCGCTCGGCATGGTGTTTGCCGTGCTGGCGATCGTATTCCTGCGGCCGATCGCAGAGCTGCTGGGCGCGGAGGGTGCGATCCTGGAAAACTGCGTGCTCTATGGGCGGATCGTCCTGTGCGCGCTGCCGTTTCAGGTGCTGCAATATCTGTTCCAGAGCTTTTTTGTGGCGGCGGAGAAGCCCAAGCTGGGGCTGTTTGTCATCATTGCGGCGGGCGTGACGAATATGGTGCTCGACGCGGTGCTGGTGTCGCTGCTGCCGCAGGACGAAAAGCTGGCGGGCGCGGCGTTGGCGACGGCTTTCAGCCAGTTTGTCGGAGGCGCGGTGCCGTTGGTCTATTTCTTCCGCAAAAACAGCAGTTTGCTCCGGCTCGGAAAGACAAAATTTGAAGGGAAAATCATCCTGCGCGCCTGCGGCAACGGCTCCTCGGAGTTTATGAGCAATGTTTCGATGAGCATCGTCGGGATGCTCTATAACATCGAGCTTCTGAAATACGCCGGGGACGACGGCATCGCGGCTTACGGCGTGATGATGTATGTCAGCATGATCTTCTCCGCTGCGTTTATCGGCTATTCCATCGGAACGGCGCCGGTCATCGGCTTCCACAACGGTGCGGGGAATCACAGAGAGCTGCGGGGGATCCTGCGGAAGAGCCTGATCATGCTCTGCGTCTGCGGGGCGCTGATGCTTGCCTCGGCGGAGCTTCTTGCCGAGCCGCTGGCGAAGATCTTCGTCAGCTACAGCGCGCCGCTGATGGAGATGACCGTCCATGGCTTCCGCATTTTCGCGGTGTCTTTCCCGTTTATGGGCTTTGCCATCTTCAACTCCGGCTTCTTTACCGCGCTCAATGACGGCCTGACCTCCGCGCTGATCTCCTTCCTGCGCACACTGGTGTTTCAGGCCGGTGCGGTGCTTCTGCTGCCGAGGATCTGGGAGCTGGACGGCATCTGGTATTCGGTTGTCGTGGCCGAGATCGCCGCAGGGCTGCTCTCTTCCATGTTCCTGATCACAAAACGAAAGAAATTCCACTATTGAAATAGAAAATACGGGCCCGTCTTCTGACAGGCCCGTATTTTTACTTTTTGCATTTGCCGCAGTGTGCGGCGCAGTCTGCGCAGCAGCCGCAACAGCCGCCGTGCTTTTTCCTGCTGCGGACGAGCACGTAGATCAGCCATGCGGCGATCGGCAGCAGCAGAAGAATGTCCAACCAGCCCATAGCGCTTCCTCAGGCAAAGAGCTGCAGGAACTGATACAAAACCGCAGCGACGCCCCACGCAACGAGGCACTGCATCACGGACACCAGCGCGCCGCGGAAACGTCCGCCCAGCTCCCGCCCGATGGCGGAGATGGCTGCGACGCAGGGTGTGTAGAGCAGCGTGAAGGTCAGGAAGCTGATGGCGGAGGTGGTGGTGAACAGGGCGGGCAGCGTTGCCGAGAGCGCGTCCACACCGCGGCCGGTCAGAATTCCCAGCGTGCTGACCACGGCTTCCTTCGCCGTAAAACCGGTGATGAGCGCGGTGGAGATCTGCCAGTCCTCGAAGCCCAGCGGCCGGAAGAGCGGCGAGAGAAACTTGCCGACGGCGGCCAGCAGGCTGTATGTACTGTCCGTCACAAAGTTCAGCCGCGCGTCAAAGGATTCCAGGAACCAGATGACCAGCGTCGCGACGAAAATGACGGTAAACGCGCGCTGCAAAAAGTCTCTGGCCTTGTCCCACAGCAGCATGGCAACGCTCTTTGCCGAGGGCAGACGGTAGTTCGGCAGCTCCATGACAAAGGGAACGGGATTGCCGCGGAAAGCGGTTTTATTGAATACAAGCGCTGCGAGAATGCCCACAAGGATGCCGCCGCAGTAGAGCAGCACCATGGTCAGCGCAGCATAGTTGGGGAAGAAGGCTGCGGAAAAGACCGCATAGATCGGAATTTTAGCCGAGCAGCTCATGTAGGGTGTGAGCAGAATGGTCATGCGGCGGTCACGTGCAGACGGCAGCGTCCGGGTCGCCATGACCGCGGGGACGGTGCAGCCGAAGCCGATGAGCATAGGCACGAAGCTGCGGCCGGACAGGCCGAGCTTGCGCAGCAGCTTGTCCATGACGAAGGCGACGCGCGCCATGTAGCCGGTGTCCTCCAGAATGGAGAGGAAGAAGAACATGACCACGATGATGGGCAGGAAGCTCACGACGCTTCCCACGCCGGCGAAAACGCCGTCGATGATCAGACTGTGCACCACGGGGTTGATGCCGTAGGCGGTCAGCCCGGCGTCCACAAGCTCACTCAGCCTGCCGATGCCCAGCGCCAGCAGGTCCTGAAGCGCCGCGCCGACCACGTCAAAGGTCAGCCAGAAGATCAGCAGCATCACGCCGATGAAAATGGGAATGGCAAAATATTTGTGCGTCAGGACGCGGTCGATGCGCACGCTGCGCAGGTGCTCCTTGCTTTCCTGACATTTTACGACGGTTTTCGCGCAGAGGCGCTCAATATAATCGTAGCGCATGGAGGCAATGGCCGCGTTGCGGTCGAGTTTTCCCTCGTCCTCCATCTCTACGATGCTGTGCTCCAACATTTCCCGTTCGTTCTGGTTCAGTTCCAGCCGCCGGATGATGTCCTCGTCGCTCTCGATGATCTTGGTCGCGGCGAAGCGCCGGGCGATCCCGGCAGCCTGCGCGTGATCCTCGATCAGGTGGGAAACGGCGTGGATGCAGCGGTGCACCGGGCCTTCGTCGCAGAAGTCCACGCGCTTCGGCACGCGGTGCTCCTTGACGGTCTGCACGGCCACGCGAATCAGCTCGTCAATGCCCTCGTTCTTCGCGGCCGAGATAGGGACGACGTCGATGCCGAGTTCCTCGCTCATGGCGGCGACGTCGATGGTGCCGCCATTGCCGCGCACCTCGTCCATCATATTGAGCGCCAGCACCATGGGAATTTTCAACTCCAGGAGCTGGAGCGTCAGGTAGAGGTTGCGCTCAATGTTGGTCGCGTCGACAATGTTGATGATGCCGTCCGGCTTTTCGTTCAGGATGAAATCGCGCGTGACGATCTCCTCACCGGTGTAGGGGCGCATGGAATAAATGCCCGGAAGATCGACGACGGAGCAGCCCTTCGCGCCGCGCAGCTCACCGGATTTGCTGTCGACGGTCACGCCGGGAAAGTTGCCAACGTGCTGGTTGGAGCCGGTGAGCTGGTTAAACAGCGTCGTTTTGCCGCAGTTCTGGTTGCCGGCCAGTGCAAATACCATCAGCCGCTCACCTCCGGAAGAATTTCGATCTTTGCGGCGTCGTCCAGACGCAGGGTCAGCTCATAGCCGCGCAGCCGGATCTCCATGGGGTCGCCCATGGGCGCGATCTTCTGCACGGTGACCTTGGTATTTGGGATCAGCCCCATATCCAGCAGGCGGCAGCGCAGCACGCCTTCGCCGCCCACGGCGGTGATGACGCCGCTTTTGCCGACGCCAAGTTCTTTTAATGTCATAAGTTCACCTCAAAGTTAGCGTAGAATAACTTTCGGGAAAATCATATCATGCCGGGCGCTTCCAGTCAAGAAAAAACACAGGCAGCAAGCGGCTGCCTGTGTAAAAAATATTCACTTCAGCTTCATCTTATGCCGGAAAACGAGAATGGAAATCAGCAGAGTCCCAACGACCCATGCAATCACGATCCAGAGCTTGGGGAAGATGGACGACATCTCGCCTGCGAGCGCGGCGCGCCCGGCATCCACCGCGTTGGCAAAGGGAAGGATGTATGCGATCTTTTTGAAAGCGCCGCCGACGAGATCAAGCGAAAACCATGTGCCGGACAGCCATGCGGAGAAGTTGGTCAGCAGGGCCCCGCAGACACCGCCGACGGCCTTGTCGCTCAGCAGGCTGCCGCAGAGGAAGCCCAGTGCCATATGGAGCACGGCGATCGGGATGCAGACGAGGATGCAGAGGAAAATATTCCACGTGAAGCCCATGCCGAGCGCCAGCGCCGCGGCGAAGCAGACCAGAAGCTGCGCAACAGACATGGGAACCAGCGGCAGGAGATAGCCTAGAATGAACTGCCAGCCGCGCAGGGGAGAGGCGAACAGCCGCAGCATCAGGGAAGTCGTGCGATCCTTGGAGATGAGCATCGCGGCAAAGAGCGCAATGAAACTCAGCCCGAAAACGCCGATGCCGGGCGTCAGGTTTGTAAGATCAAAGAGGCTCATGTTGGCTTCCTGCGGGATATTGGACTGGATGATGTGCAGCAGAATCAGCAGAACCACGGGAAAGCCGACGCCGAAAATCAGACTCAACGGGTCGCGCAGCATTTCCTTGCGATTGCGCGAGGCAAAAAAGAACATTCTTCTCATGCTTCCGTCCCTCCTGCCAGCTTGATAAAGGCGTTTTCAAAGTCGGTTTCCCCGGCGGCGTCCAAGATTTCCTGCACGGTTCCGCAGAGGCGCAGGCGGCCGTGAGCCAGAATTGCTACGCGGTCGGCGAGGGAGGCGGCTTCCTCCATATAGTGCGTGGTCAGGATGACCGTCACGCGACCTTTGAGCTTTTCGATGATGTTCCAGAGCTCGCGGCGCGCGAGGACGTCCAGCCCCAGCGTCGGCTCATCGAGGAAGAGAATCTGCGGCTGGGAGATCAGCGCCATGGCAATGGACAGGCGGCGCTGCCAGCCGCCGGAGAGCGTCCCGGCCCTTTGCCCGGCGACCTCCTGCATATGGAATTCTTCCAGCATAGCCGCTGCTTTTTCCTTCGCTTCTTTCCGCGTGCTGCCGTAAATCCCGGCAATCAGCTCCAGATTTTCGCGCGCAGTGAGCTTGGGCGCGACGGCGGTTTCCTGCGGGGAGAGATTGATGCGGCTTTTGACCTCCTGTGTCTGGGAAACCAGAGAATAGCCGAGAATCTCCGCGTCGCCGGACGTAGGCGCGAGCAGACCGGAGAGCATCTTGACCGTCGTGGTTTTGCCCGCGCCGTTGACGCCCAGCAGGGCAAAAAGCTCACCCTGCTTTACGGTCAGGTCAAGCGCATCCACGGCGGTTTTCTCGCCGTAACGCTTGGTCAGTTCTTTCGTTTGGATCGCGTTCATTCCGATTTCGCCTCCGGATTCATGTAAGATGTGATGGTCTCCATAATTTTCTGCGCTTCGCTTGCCGGGGGAATGGCAATGCCCTGCGCGACGTCCGCCAGCAGGAGCAGAGAGCTGCCCGGCGCGATGCCGAACATCTCCCGCACTTCTGCGGGAATGACGATCTGCCCCTTGGGGCCTACCTTGACGACGGACATGAATTTGCCGGGAGGGAAGGGAGCTGCGCTCATAAAATCACCGCCTTGCAGCACTAGTATAACTTGTATAACTAATTATACCATGAAGACGAAAAAAGTCAAGAGAGGGAAAGAATAGAAAATAGAAAAACGAAGGCGGCTGCCGGAGCAGCCGCCTCTGTGTTATGGAATTACTTGCTTGCCTTGGACTTCTTCTTGCCGAAGATGACTGCCAGAACAGTGCCGGCGCTGAGGATCATCAGGGAGATCCAGAGCATCAGGTTGCTCTCGTCGCCGGTCTTCGGGGTCTTGGTTGCAGGAATGACGGTGTTTTCATTCTGCTTCAGTCCGCAGGTCTTGCACTCCTCGTGCTTCGTGCCAGCCTTCTTGGAGGTTGCCTCCACGTCGGTGACCCACTCGAAGGTGTGCTTTGCCTTCTCACTGCGCTTGGTGCAGCTGTCGTTCTTGCACTCGTGCCAATGGCCTTCCGCGTCATGCTTCCACTCGCCGGTGAAGTCGTGCTCCTTGGCAGCCGTCGTGATCTCGTCGCAGAACTTGCAGTGGATCGCGGTGGTGCAGTCGCCGTCGTCTTCCTCAGGCGTGTGGCCGTCATTGACGGTGAAAGTGATAGTGGTCTTGTTGCCGGCCTCGTCGATGACTTCAAGCGTCTGCTCGCCGTCTGCCGGGTTAATCTTCAGACCGTTGTTGTTGTCAAGCTGGACGGGCTTGCCGTTCAGGGTGACGGCCTTGATGTAGCGCTCGTTGATCGTGACATCAACCGCTTCGCAGTAGGTCTTGCCATCCTCTGCGCCGATGATCACGGGCGCGGTCGCATCCAGAACGATGCCGTCGGAGGAGATCCAGGTCACGTTGCCGGCCTGATCGGTCAGCTTCGCGTAGACGACGAATTCGCCGTCGGGCTTGATCTCAAAGGCCTCGGTGTAAGCGGCGAGTTCCTTGCCTTCCAGTTCCTGCTGAATGAGTGCCTTTGTCGGGTTCTCATCGACGTAGTACTCAATCGTGACATCCAGACCGCTGTTGTCCTCGGCGGTAATGGTCACGGTCTGCTTCTCGCTGGAGTACAGGCCGAAGGTGAGGGATTCGAGGAGCTTATCCCATGCGCTCTTGTCGACCGTGATCTTGCCGGTGGGAGGCGTGACATCCTTCCACTCTGCCTTGATCGTGACGTTTCCGGCAGGCATGGTTTCGGGGACGGAATCCCACTTCACGAATTCATAGCCCTCTCTGGTCGGGTTGACGGGAAGCGTGATCTTTGCGCCGAAGCGAACCTCGCCGCTCGGATCGTCGTTCTCCCAAGCGCCGCCATTGGCATCCCAGGTGAGCGTGTAGGAGTTGCGGTCATAGTAAACCTTGACGACCGTGCTGCCGGTACCGTCGATGTTTAGCTGATCAAACTCCTTGGCGGTGAAGCCGGTGTAGGACTTTGCCGCTGCTGCGGTCAAGGTGTCAGTCGTGCCAGAGAGAGGCTGGGTGTCGACCAGCGTGTACTCATTGTCGTTCACATTCTGCTGGTAGTGCTCAACCGTGTATGCGGTGTCGGTGTTTGCCGTCCACTGTGCATAGAGGGTGATCGCGTCCTGCCCGGCCGCGGTGAACTCGACCTCGTCGTCATAAGCGGTGCCGGTGCCGTCGGCCATGGTGTTCCAGCCGGCGAAGGTGTAGCCGGGTCTGGTGAACTGAGATTTGGTCAGCTTTGCGGTCTCATTGTTTGTAAGGGTCTGAGCATCCATTTCGCCCTGACCGCCGTTTGCGTCAAAGGTGATGACGAAGACCGGCTCACAGACGACGTCCGCACGGTTGCGGATGCGGATACGCTGCGCGACAGGCGTGCCATCCTCAAGGACGAAGGTGTTGTCGTAGGAGGCAAGGCCGGTGGCGACCACGTGACAGCCAACGACAGCGTTCTTCACGTCTTCCGCGGTGGTGATGTAGCCGTCGATGAAGACGCGGGCTTCCTTGCCGGAGGCATCCTTGACCATGATGGTCTGGATCAGACCGTCGGCGGACTCGATCTTCGTCGCGGTGCCTTCGACCGTCACGAGGCTACCGAGATAGCCCTGATTTTCAAGCTCCGCTGCGGTGACCTTCTTCGGCTCGACCGGCGTTCCCTCACCGATCTTCTCGATGGAGGTAACGGCGATCTGACGTTCGCCCTGATAGGAGCTGGTCGTGCCGGTAATGCGGACCTTGTCGCCGATCTTGAATTCGCCGGCAACGGGGAAGGCGTTGATACCTGCGGTTTCGTCCTGCACATAGATGCAGTCAAAGAACGCGGTGTTCTTGTCATAACCGGAGGCGTTGGAGGTCACAATACCCTCGATGGTGTACTTGATGCCCTCTTCCTTCTCGGCCTGAACCTTGGCGATCGGGGTGACCTTGACGGGGTTGAGGTACTTGATCAGGTTTTCGCAGATCTTGTAGTTGGAGTAGTTCTTTTCGGATCCGTTGTCACTGATGGTTGCCTGCACTTCGAAGTTGGACATGAAGGCTGCACCGGAAACGACGATCAGGCCCTTGCCGTCGAGCTTCTCGGAGGCCATGACCATCAGACGGTTGTCGCCTTTCTTGAAGGTGTACTTCGGGATGCCGGCACCGCCGAGGCCATCCGCATCCACGTCCTTGGAATAGGTCGTTGCATGGCCGTAGACAACGGGGGAAACGGTGGAGGGCAGGGTAGAGGTTGCCGTGCCGTTCGCATCCACAGCATAGATACTTGCGCCGCCGTAGTGGCTGAAGCGCTCGGTATAGAGCTTGTCATAGGGGTGCTCTGCGTCGACTTCCACACGATCCATCAGGAAGCTATCCATGTTGTAATCGCTGAAGTACAGACGCCACGGATCCACGCCATCGGCCGCGCTGCGGACATCGTCATAGGTGGCATCGTCCGAGATGCGGAGGCTGGAGCCGAGTGCTGCGAGCACCTCGTTCTGCGTGGCGGCCATATGCTTGATGGCGGGGTTGTTTTGGATCACGTCATAGTTTTCGTAGTTATCCGACCAGCCGGCCAGCACCACGGTGCCGCCCTTGGCGTTGAAGTCCTGGATCGCCGCGAGTTCCGCTGCGCTGTAGGTCTTGGGATCGGCCTGCGCATCTGCCAGACGGCGGGACGGAGCGGTGAGGATCAAAGCCTTGTACTTCTCGTTGGAGCAGGCGGCGATCAGCTCTTCACTGGTCTTGAGGTAAACCACGCGGACGGAATACTGGGCGGCGAGGTTGCCGAAGTTACCCATGGAGTCCTTGTAGTTGCCTGCCACATACTCGTTGTAGTGAGAAGCGTCGATGCCGATGTAGACCAGAGAATCTGCATCCAGAACATCCAGCTCAATCTGCTTGGTGAAGGTGTATTCCTTGCCGTTCTGCTCAACAATGGCAGTGACGGTGATGGTGGTGACCTTCGCCTTGGTGGGCGTCCAGTTGAAGGTAATGTCCTGCGTGCTGCTTGCAGCGATGGCGTGCCCGGTTGTGTCAGTGCCGATGACCTCGTCGCCGATGGTGTAGGTCAGGGACTTGACGGTTGCATCCTTCGCCTCGCTGTTGAACAGCGTGGTGGTGAGGGTGAGCTCTTCGTTCGTGACGGGGGTAGCGGTGCCGCAGACGAGGTTGGAGATGCCCAGCTTCAGGGTTTCGCCGACCCAGACAGGAGCGGTCACGGCCAGATCGCCGTCGCCCTCGGTGACGCGGATAAAGTAGTAGCTGTAGTCGGGAGCCAGCTCGCAGGTGAGGTTGCCGGTGGCAAGCTCTGCGGGATTGTCCCAGGTGTAGATGGTCTTGCCGGAGTTGACGACGACTTCCACCTTGGTGATGCTGTCGGTCCTATCCGGGTCATTGACGGAAACCGCGATGTTCAGCTTCTCGGGAACCTCGGAAATGATGCTGCCCAGCATCTGACCGTTGACGGTGTAGTTGATTTCCAGGTTCTTATCCTCGGTGGCGTAGACGCGGCGGGCGCGGATGGCATTGTAGAGCCCCTGCTCAGAGAAATCATCGGTGAGGATGACGTCACGGGCGGCGTTTGCATTGCCCCACTTGCCCTTGTGGTTGTCCTGGTTGTTGGACGGAGCGACGTGCCAGCCCTTATCCAGCGCAACGATGTACTGCTCATAGCTCGGATAGTAGCCGCCTGCGCCGATCTGACCCTCGCCGTTGCCGACTTCGACCAGATACATACGGGTGTCGATCACGGCATCCCAGTAGGCAAAGTCGGAGAAGGTGCCGAAGGTGGTGCCGGGATGGTTGAACTGGCTGATGGTGTCGATGCCCTCTTTCTGGCTCAGCAGGGCGTAATAGGCCTTCATGCCGGCGTCAGAGGTCTTGTTGTTCAGCGTGGAGTTGTTGCGGGAAACGATGCCGGGAGTATTGAAGGTGTTGATATGGCCGGGGCCGCCGGACCATGTCATTTCGAAGCCGCCCAGCGCGACCATGGAGCCGGCGTTCTTTTCGTTGAACGCAGCGACCGTGTCCTTGTAGGTCTTCCAGCTGTGGTTTGCATCGGAATCCTTGACCAAGGAGGTGTCATACAGTGCACCCTCAACGTTCGGATTGTTCTTGGAATCAAAGTAGTTGGAGTGGTCGGTGAAGGCAACGAACTGGACGTTGTCCTGCTCGCTGATATTCTTGATGTATTGCAGAGCGCTGTCCAGCGAGCCGGAACCGTCGGAATACTGCGTGTGGGAATGGAGCTGGCCGAAGTAGAGCTGATACTTTGCTTCGCCGACGGTGAAGCTCCAGGTCTTGGTGGCGGACTTGCTGTCCGTGCGGGTCACAGTCAGGGTGATGACCTTGCGGCCGTCTTCCATGTCCGCGGTGGGCTTGTAGGAGACCTTGCCGTTTTCGTAGGTGGCGTTGACTTCCTTTCCGTCAATCGTCATCTTAACGGTGGGGTTCTCGCCTGCGTTGATCACGTCAGCGGAGATTTCCGGACGCTTGTCGTCCAGCGTCTGCGCGCCCTGCTTCGGGGAGACGTTATCAATGACGGGCTCGTCCTTGATGGTGACCTTGTAGGAGGCCTTTGCCTCGTTGCCCTTGGTATCCTTGAAGGCAAAGGTCAGGATCATGTAGTCGCCCTTGGCAGCGGCCTTTGCGACGAGAGAGTCGAACACGGTGATGTGAGCCTTACCCTTGCCGGAAACAAAACCGTCCAGAACCTCGACATCGGTGTCGCTTTGCAGCTTGCTGATGCCGGGGATGTAGGAGCCGTCAGCACACTGGATGCTGTATTCCGTCCAAGGGTCGTCGATCGGATAAATCGTGTTGATGTCGAGCTCAAACTCATAGTCCTGGCCGACATAGGCGTCGAGCATGACTTCCGGGAAGGTGATGGTCGGCTTGACGACCAGACCGTCGATGACATTCACACCCTCTGCAACCGGATAGAAGAAGAAGGAGAAGATGGTGTAATCCAGCTTGCCATCCTTATTGTACATACTGTAGGACTTGTAGCTGTCGTTGTAGTATTCCAGCCACTGGCTATGGCCGCTGAACTTTGCCGTGCGGCTTTCCATTTCAAAGCCGCCCACGCCGCCGGAGCAGGTACGAACCAGCCAGTCGGCGTCGTTCGCGGTAACGCCCTCTTCGGAGAAGTCCTTGGAGTAGAAGGCGTTGCTGCCGGTGCCGTTGGAGCAGAGATAGCCGTAGGCTTCGCTCTTGAAGCGGTAGTAGTCGCCGTTTCTTTCCACGGTGAAGATGACTGCGCCGTTGCCGGGGATGGCCTTTTCATTTTCAATCGTGGCTGCGACGTTTTCAATGCTCTTGCTGTCGTTTTCGGCAGCAAGAACGCCCTTGGCATTCTGGTTGTAGATGACGAACTTGTCGCCGGGCTTCGGCAGATTGCCGGGGGTGGGGGGAGTAGGCGTATCATCGTCTGCAACGAGATAGAACTGCTGCGCGAAGAGCGCTTCGTTATTGCCGATAGAGCCGTAGCTGCTCCAGTTGTTCTTATCGGCGTACCATTCAAGGTAGCTGCTGCGGGCCTTATTCTTGATGTAAACGCAGTTCGCAGTCTTGGCATCCAGAATTTCCCAGGCAGTGTTTGCCTTGTCCAGCGGGGTGCTGGAGAACTGAGTATCCATGGAGAGCTTTTTGCCCTCGGAGGTGGAGAAAGTGTAGGTGCCGTCTGCATTGACGCCGACTGTCCAGATATCGGCCTTGGTATAGCCGGAGAGTTTGCCATCCGTCAGAGTAACGTCGGTGCCCTTGTTATAGAAACCGGAATATTCGGTGGACAGGGCTTTCAGGTTGGCAGGGTTGAACACAACGACCTTGTCGCCGTCGGAGAGCCTGGTGACGATGCCGCTCTTGCGGATCTTATAGAAGGCCTGTGCAAAGAGCGCTTCATTATTACCGATAGAGCCGTAGCTGCTCCAGTTGTTCTTATCGGCGTACCATTCAAGGTAGCTGCTGCGGGCCTTATTCTTGATGTAAACGCAGTTCGCAGTCTTGGCATCCAGAATTTCCCAGGCAGTGTTTGCCTTGTCCAGCGGGGTGCTGGAGAACTGAGTATCCATGGAGAGCTTTTTGCCCTCGGAGGTGGAGAAGGTATAGGTGCCGTCTGCATTGACGCCGACCGTCCAGATGTCGGCATCGGTGTAGCCGGAGAGCTTGCCGTCCGCCAGAGTAACGTCGGTACCCTTATTATAGAAACCGGAATACTCGGTGGAAAGAGCTTTCAGGTTGGCGGGGTTGTAGATCACGACCTGGTCGCCGTCAGCCAGAGGCGCGGCAACAGGCCCGGGACCGGGCTCGGGATCGGGGCCTGGCTCAGGATCCTTGGGCAGATCCTTCTCGGCAACATAATAGAACTGCTGCTCGAAAGCGTCGCCCGTGCCGGTATATGCACTCCAAGTGCCCATGTCGGTGCGATACTGCATACGATACTTGTCTGTACGCGTAGCATTGTCGATGTAGAAATAGCCGTCCTTGGCTTCCACAGCGGTGATTTTCCATGCAGCGTTGGGTTTATCCAACGGGGTGCTGGTAAAGCTCGTGTCCATGGAGAGCTTCTTGCCGTCCGCGGTGGCGATCGTGTAGGTGCCGTCCTCTTCGTTCTTGGTCAGCGTCCACAGATCGACATCCTTGAAGCCTTTCAGTTTGCCGTCGGTCAAAGTGACTTCATTTGCTGTGTTGTAGAAGCCGCTATACTCCGTGGAAAGCGTTCTCAGGTTTGCAGTGTTGAAGATGACGACCTTGTCGCCCTTCTGAAGGGTGGACAGATCGGTGACGATGCCGCTTTCACGGGCATCTGCGGCTTCCAGCTTCCAGAAGCCGACGGTCTGATTCTTGATGTTACTGCTGGGGTCTGTGGCGGGATTGCTATAGTGACGCCAACTGGAGCCGTCATAAACGCCGAGGTAACGGTCACCACCAGCGCTTGTGGCTGTTTTCAGATAGCTGCCATCAAGCACCCATACTGCGGACTGGTTGGTGACACGCAGTGTGTTTGCTTTTTTGCCGGTGATGCAAAGATAGTTTCCACCAGCCTTGATGGTGTAGCCGCTTTTTCCGGATTTGGCGAGAGTCCAGCCGTAGGTGTCGCTGCTGGAGGTTTCCAGCTTTCCGCTTTTAATGACTGCGACTTCCGCAACCGGGGGCGCTTTGGTGGCTTCTGTCGTGGGCAAAAGCCAAGTGGTGTCGCCCTTGGTCATGGTGATGGCGATGGTGTCAGATTCCTTGATGTCGGCAAGTGCGACCTTCGTCCAGGTCGCGGCTTCCGGTGCGGCAACTGCCGACAGCGGGAGCATGGCGATGACCATGACCGCGGCCAACAGCAGCGCAAGGAGTCTGCCAGGTATGCCTGTTTTCATGTATATTCCTCCTTCATTCTTCCCGGTAGAAATGCCCATAGGGGATGGACTGCGCCGTCTTTCGACGGCGCGGATTCGTTCCATATGGGGAATTTCCCACTCTAGGTTACAATCAATGATACCACATTTTTGCAATAAATGGAAGCCGTGTTTCGTAAAAATCAGGTTGCGCCTATGTAAAAAAAGGGGACATGTTTTTGTGCATATTTGACAATTAAAAACGCAATTTCTCGGCGGACTTGACTTTTCCTGACAAAATTGGTATGCTGATTTTGCATTTTACATTTCCCGGCAAAGGAGCTGTGCTCATGAAAAGAACGAAAGTCCGCCGCAAAAAGACACTTTCTCAATGGCTGCGGGAGAACCGCTGGTCCATTGCGGCGCTTGCCGTCGCTGCGGCGCTGTTTGTTGCGGTGGCCTGTATTGTCCAGCCGGAGCCGGAGGAGGAAACCGACGCGGTCCATACCGTTTATGAAAACGGCAAGATCGTGCAGATCCTTTCGGATTCGACCGAGCTGGACGAGCGCTCCGACAATGCCTACCGCGGCGAGCAGCTTATGCTCGTGGACGTCACTACCGGAGAATATGCGGGCAAACAGCTCCAGGTCTACAACTACGTCGCACCGATCTACGGCGTGCCGCTGAAGGTGGGAAGCGGCGTTACCCTGCAGATCTCCGTCTACGACAACGGCGACCTCCGCGCGACGGTGTTTGAGTACAACCGTGAGCCGATTATGATCCTCCTCGTGGTTCTCTTCCTGGTCGTGACCGTCCTTGTCGGCGGGAAGACCGGCGCGAAATCTCTGATCGGTCTGATTGTCACGTTGGCCTGCCTGTTCTGGATTCTGCTCCCACTTCTGATGAAGGGCGCGCCGACGCTTCTGACGGTCTTCCTCGTATGTGCGTATGCTGCGGCGGTCTGCTTCGTCCTGCTCGGCGGCGTGTCGCGCAAAACGGCCTGCGCGCTGCTCGGCACGATTCTCGGCATGGGCATTGCGCTGCTGTTCGGCCTGCTTGCCCAAACGCTTGCGAAGATCGACGGCATGCGCAATTCCGAGGTCGAGCCGCTCCTGCAGCTGCGGCAGGACGGCGTTCCGCTGGGACTCAAGGGTCTGCTGGTCGGCGGCATCGTCATCAGCACGCTTGGCGCGGTGATGGACGTGGCAATGAGCATCTCCTCCGCGCTCTCCGAGGTCCACGCGGTCAACCCCACGCTGAACCGGCACCAGCTCTTCCGCTCCGGCATGAATATCGGCCGCGATATGGTCGGCACGATGACCAACACGCTGATCCTGGCGTTCTTCGGCAGCAGCTTTACCTTGATCCTGTACCTGTACTCTCTCGGCTTGCAGCCGCATCAGCTGTTCAGCTCGGCCTATCTGGCGCGGGAAGTGATCAGCGGCATTTCCAGCAGCATCGGCGTGATCCTGTCCGTGCCGATCACGGCTTTCATCAGCTCCATTCTTATGGAAAATGCAAAGGTGGAGCCGCGCGAGGGCGTGCAGCTCCCGCAGAAGAAAGAATAAACGACAAAACAAGAGTCGGAACCACCGACTCTTGTTTTTTATTCGCTCGATTGGTATAATGCCAATATATTATAATGTAGAAAGGGGGAAACTGCGATGCTGCGGCGGGAAAAACTGCGTTGGGGGCTGCTTCTTGCGGCGATGGCGGCGGCGCTCGCGGTGCTGTTCTGGCTGTTCCCCCTGACGGGCGACGACTGGTACCGCGAAGGGCTGGGGCGGATGATCCATTCTCTGGGCGATCTGGCGCGAGAAGTGGTCTCACGCTGGAAAACGACGAATCCGCGGATCTTGGGCAATATTCTGGCCTACCTCTCCGGCAGCCGCCCCGTACTGCGCGAGGCGCTGCGGACGGGGATCACGCTGTGCCTGATGATTTTTGCGGCAAAGGCGGCGGGCCTGCGCTCCAAGGCGGGCTTTCTGTTTCTCACCGCGGGCTGCTTTGCCCTGCCGCGGGAGATGTTCCGGCAGATTTATCCGTGGGCGGCGGGCTTTTTTAATTATGTTCCGCCGGTCGCGGCGCTGCTGGCGGTATTCTGGCTGCTGGAGGATGGATTCGAGAAAAAGCACGAGTCCCCGGGACGCTGCGCCGCGGTGGGGCTGCTGGCGTTTTCCGCGCAGCTATTTGTGGAGAATGATACGATCTATGCCGTCTGCGCGGGGATCTTCCTGCTGCTTTGGTGCAGAAAAGCGCAGAAGCGCTGGTCACCGGGCGTGCTGTGCTTCCTTTTGGGGGCTATCTTGGGCGCGGCGCTGCTCTTTGCCTCGCCCAGCTATCGGACGGTCACACAGGCCGGGACGGCTTATCAGATGGCGGGAGGGCTTTCCGGCCTGTGCGCGACGGCGCGGGAAAATTTGCCGGAGATTCTTTCTTGGATGCTCACGGACTGCCCGGTGCTCTATATCGGCCTGACGCTGGCGGCGCTGACGCTGGTACTGCGGACGCGGAAGAAAACGGATTTTGTGCCGGTGGCCGGCATGGCTGCGGCGGCGGTGTGGTTTGCGGCCGGGCTGTCGGGACAGGTACTTGCCGCAGCACTATGGCTTGCAGCGCTGGGCTTTCTTGTGCTGCGCCGTCTGGACGGTGCGCGCCGCAGGCGGGCGGCCTTCTTCCTTTTGAGTGCGCTGACTGCGGCTGCGCCGCTGGCGGTCGTCACGCCCATCGGCCCGCGCTGCCTGTTTCTGAGCTATGTTTTTCTGCTGCTGACGGGGATGCAGCTTTTGCAGGCGGCGGGCTGGAGCGGAGCGGTCGTCTGGCAGAAGGCTGCGGCGGGCGTGGCTGCACTGGCGGTTTTTGCGTGCTGCCTGTATCTGTTTTTGCCCATCCATGCGGCGGAGCAGGTGCGCGGGGAGACGATCGCCGCCGCAATGGCCGAAGGCAGAACACAGATCGTCCTGCCCGAGTTTCCGCACGCGGAATATCTCTGGGACGCGGACACGCAGAAGCTCTGCCGCACCTATTTTTATGAAACGCCGGGGGACATAGAGTTTGTTTTTGTCCCGGCGGAGGAGTGGGAGCCATGAGGAGCCGCAGGCGTTTTCTCTGCCGCTGCGCGTTTTTTGCGGTCGTGAGCCTTGCGTATGCGGCGGTGTTTGTTTTTCTTGCCCGCAGCGGGCTGTATCGCATTGAAAACGCGCACAATGACCGGCTGTTTTCGGCAGATGACGTATATTATGTAAACAACTTTTTCTCCACGGAGATGGACACCTCCCTGCGCATCATCAAGCATCCGCTGCTGATTGTGCTGGGCTGGCTTTTGACGCTGACCGAGCGCGGACTGCTCGGCGCGGTCAGCCTGCAGACGCACTATATGCTGATCGTCGGCGGGCAGTGCCTGATGACGCTGGGGACGATCTATGTCCTCGACCGCATTCTGGAAACACAGTACCGCATGGAAACCGGCTGCGCGCTGCTGCTGTGCGGGATCTACGCGGCATCGTTCAGCGTGCTGTTTTTCTGCTTTGTGGGGGAGAGCTACGCGCTTTCGGCGCTGATTCTGGCGCTGAGCTTCTATTTGGCGCGGCGCGGAAACGGGCCGGTGACGGCGCTGCTGGGCGCACTGGCTGCCGGAACGACGGTGACGAACGGCGTTCTCTGGGCGGCGATCGTGCTGCTATCCGGCGGCAGCCGGAAAAAACGCCTGCTGACCTTGGCGACTGGGACGGCGCTGTTTTTTGCTCTGGTCGCGGCTTTCCCGGTGCGGACGGTGTTTTTTGGACATCTGATTGGCGGCGGGCTGAACAGCGCCCGGAATTACAGCGACCATTTCGGCGTTTTTCAGGCGCTGCGTTCTGTGTTTTTTGCCTTTTTCGGCTCGACGGGCTTCGTCCTCGACACGCAGATGCAGTCGCCCTTCGGGGACTTCGTGGGCGACGCGCTTTCCTTCGTGCCGTCAGCCCCGTGGGCGGTCACGGCTGCGGCGTTGGGCTTTTTCGCGCTGCTCGTGTGGGCGTGCGTTGCGCACCGGCGCGACCGGCGGCTTTATGCGCCCCTTGCGGTGCTGGCGCTGAATCTCCTGCTGCACGGCGTCCTGCAATACGGCCTGAAAGAGGCCTTTCTCTATTCGCTGCATCACTATCCTGCGCAGATGCTGATCGCCGGGCTGCTGCTTTGCGGAAAGAAGCGCGAAAAGAGGATCGCCCTCCCGCTTTTGTGCGCCTACGGCGCGTGTCTGCTTGTTATGAATGTACCGGGTTATGTCAACTTGATCCGCTTTCTCAGGGGGTGAAGCCATGAAAGACCGGCTGCGGCTGCTGCGGCCCGCGCATTGTCTGAAAAATATTCTGGTACTGCTGCCGCTGATCTTCAGCGGGCGGCTTTCCGACGGCGCGTCCGTGCGGCGGGCGGCGCCGGCCTTCGTGTGCTTCTGCCTGCTGGCCTCCGCGATCTATGTTCTGAATGACCTCTGCGACCGCAAGGCCGACCGCCGGCACCCGCGCAAGCGTGCGCGCCCGCTGGCGAGCGGAGCGGTACGGCCCGTGCAGGCGGTGATTATGGCACTCGTGCTGCTGGCTGGACTTGTGGGTCTTGGCGTGTGGATGCGGCTTCCCGGCGGTGCGTGGCTGTGCCTCGGCGCGTATTTCCTTTTGAATCTCGCCTACAGCATGGAGCTGAAAAACATTCCGGTGCTGGACGTTGCGCTTCTGGCCGGCGGCTATCTGCTGCGCGTGCAGTTCGGGGCGGAGGTCATCGGCGTGCCGGTTTCAAGCTGGCTGTACCTGACCGTGCTGTTTTTCTCCTTTTACTTCGGCTTCGGCAAGCGCCGGGGCGAGCTGCGGCAGGGAAGCGCCTCTCGCCGGGTGCTTGAATTTTATTCCGCTGTCTTTCTCGACCGGGCGATGCAGCTTTGTATGACGCTGGCATTGGTGTTTTATTCCCTCTGGAGCGCCGGGGCGGGCATGGGCGGGCAGCGGATGCTCTGGACGGTGCCGCTGGCGGTGTGCATCTGCCTGAAATACAGCCGCGCGGCCGAAGCGGACGCCGACGGCGACCCCGTGGAGGTGCTGCTGCACGACCGGACACTGCTCGGCATGGCGGTGGCCTTTGCCGCGCTGGTGCTGGCACTGTTATATCTCTGAGTGCCGCTGCGTGATGCGGCAGGGGTACTGTCCCGTGCCGTCGCCGGAGATCAGGCGGTAAAGATGCACCAGATAGCGCCATGTGTGCTTGTCGACGTGTCCATCAGCGGGCAGCCCTGCGCGCCTTTGCAGCCAGATGACTGCCTGCGTGGTCGCCGCATCGTGTTTTCCGGTCACGACGATGGCGGGCAGACCGAGATAGAACCGGTCGAGCGCGACCAGAAGCGTCTGCACAATATAAATATGGATATTTTCTTCTCCGCTGCGGATCACCTGCTCAGGCTGTAGGACGATTTGCAGCGGCTCTGCTTTTCCCCCAGTGACAAGGGCGCTGCGGTAGAGGAGAACGAGTGTATCCCATGTGGCAAGATCAACCTCGCCCGTTACGGGAAGACCGTTTTTGCGCTGAAATTCCGACACCGCGCCCCGCGTTTCCTCGCCGTAGATGCCGTCCGGGACAAGGCAGGTCTGGTAGGTTGTGCCGTGAAGGACGCGGCGCAGCATAATCTGAAGCGATTGAATGGGCCTGGCTCTCAGGGGTACGACCGGAATCATAGCATAGCCCTCCTGTCAAAGTCGGAATCGCCGTAGCGCAGCACCTGACCGGGAAACTGTGTCAGGAAAGCGGTGTCGGCGTTGGTGATTCTCTGCCCGCTGTCGATGATCAGCCCGGCCGGAACGGCGTCCTCCTGCGCCGAAACGGTCTGCGGGCTTTCCTCCGGCGGGACGAAGCGGTTGGTTTCAAAGGGCGTGTTCAATTCTATCCCCGCGGTCTGGTCGTAGAGGGCATCCCATGTGGCTTCGTTGACGATGCCGTCCGGCGACAGCCTGGCAAACTGCTGGAAGGCCGCGACTGCGGTCCGTGTCGCCGGGCCGAACACGCCGTCGATCGCGACGGCGGGGATGCTGCTGATGAATTCGCCGACGACGCTGAGTATATATTGCAGCGTCCGGACGCTCTCGCCGCGGGAGCCCTCCTGTAACGGTTCGCGGAACTGCCAGTTCACGGCGTAGAAGGTCTGCCCCTGCGATTCCAGCTCCGCCAGATTGTTCACGCCGACATACAGGCGCACGAGCTGATACCAAGTCGCCTTGCCGATGATCCCGTCGGCGGTGAGGTTAAAGATGCGCTGGAAGGCGCGGACGGCATTTTCCGTCTGCGTGCCAAAGATGCCGTCGACGGGGTTGATCTTCGGAATGGCGGGGTAGTTCTGCGAAATGCGGTTGAGAATGACCTGCGCCTGCACGGCATACGGCCCGCGGCTGCCCTCGCGCAGCGGCTCGCCCGGATAGGAGGGAACGTAGCCGCGGGTGGGCGCGTCGCGGACGATCTCGACGGTGTCGCCGTAGTAATTGCGCAATATCTGCACGGAGTTTGCGCCGGCTTTCGCCAGCGCCTGCGAGCCCCATTGGCTCAGGCCGGCGCAGGTGACGGTCGTGCCGTTGCAGAACTTTGCCGCAAGCGGTTCCACAAAGCCCTGCTGCCGCAGGTAGTCGTTGAAGATCTCGTCAACGATGCGCTCCACGGAGGTGAAGTAGTTCCGGCCGTTGATGAATTTCTGGTCGATCGCCGTGGAGGACGTGATGTCAAAGTCGTAGCCGCGGCTGCGGTAGAACTCCGTGTACACACGGTTGAGCGCGAAGGAGATGATCGCCAGAATGTTCGCGACGAGGGCGCTCTCCTCCCATGTGGGGTAAATCTCGCTGGAGGCGACGTTTTTGACGTAATCCGGGAAGGAGACTGTGACGTTTGCGGCGTAGGCGTCCGGCGCGCCGAGGTGCACCGTGATGGTTTCGGGAACGTAGGGAAGGACGGTCACCATGGCGCCACCTACAGATTCTGCGGCGTGATGCGGAAGATCTCCGTCATATTGAAGACCTCCGGCTGCTCCGCAAGCGGGATCAGGGCGAAATCCTGATCGGTCGTGATGTTGGCGAAGATCTGCACGTCCTCGACGATAATGCGCTCAAACTCCGGATGATCCGCGGTGATGTCTACGACCGCGAAGGGAACCGCCGTGCCGGGGCTCTGGCTTTTGGCCTCGTCGGGCGCGGCGATGGAAAGCGGCTCAATGCGGCCGCTTTCGTCCGCGATGCGCACGGCCAGCAGCTCCACGCCCTCCGGCCGCCGCTGTGTCACGGTGAAGGTCACGCCGCCGACGGGCAGCCGCGCCGCGGAGGTAAAACTATGTACGCTGAGAAAACCGTTCATTGCTTGCTGCACCTCCAAAACAGTTCTGCCGATAGTGTATGCACAGAAAAGGGAAAGTGTGCAGGGGGAAGAGAAGCCGATTCGGCCAAAAGCTATGGCGGGCAGCTTTATGCCCGCCGCATTTTCACAGGAACCCCTTCATCTGGTCGATATTGGCCTGCTCGGTCTGGAGCAGGCGGTTGGAAAGCCCGGACACCTTCGGGTCGAGCAGCCCCATGGAGCGGATGTTCTGCACGCTCTTGATCATCCCGCGTGTGTTGCCCTGTAACATCAGCTCCGCGATCTTGGAGGTCGGGTCGTCGCTCATGCGCACCTTCATCTTTGCCGACATCGCAGAGCTGTAGCGCGCAAGGGGACTGACGTTTTTGACCCGGCCCTCGCGCTCGCGCAGCAGGCGATCGGCCTCAGAATAAATATTCTCGTATTCGGCAAGCTGGGAGCGCAGCGCCTCCTGAATCTCGTGATCCTCCGTTTCATCCAGCACGGTCTGGATTCCGTAGCAGCCCATCTGTGTGGTCTTGCGGATGGAATTGAGCATGGAAATATCGTTCTGCATCTTGCGGTCACCTCACGGTTATTGTGTCACGGGGGAAGAGAAGTATGCGGAAAATCGGGATTTTTGATTGACAATTTCTTCGCCGGAATGTATAATAATCCAGTTGTGTTGTCTGCACGACGAATCTTGAAAATGAGGAGAATGCCCCATGCATTATACAATGACGATCGCAGGCGTGAAGAGAGATTTGCCGATCTGCAAGGTTACGGATGACCTTTACATCGGCGCATTCGTGATTTTCGGAGATGTCGAGCTGACGGTCAAAACGGCGGAGGCCCTGCTGAAAAAGGCACCGGAGTACGACTATATGATTTCCGCAGAGGCGAAGGGCATCCCCCTGATCTACGAGATGGCACGCCAGAGCGGCCAGAACAAGTATTTCCTCGCGCGCAAGGCGCCGAAGCTCTATATGTCCGGTGTGTTTGAGGTCAATGTTCATTCCATCACCACGGCCAAGGAGCAGCACCTCTATCTGGATACCGCCGACGCCGAGCTGATGCGCGGCAAGCGCATCCTGATCGTGGATGACGTGATCTCCACGGGCGAGTCCGTCGAGGCAGTAGAAAAGCTCGTGCTGGCGGCGGGTGGTACGATCGCGGGCCGGATGGCAATTCTGGCCGAGGGCGACGCGCAGGACCGCGAAGACATTATCTATCTGGAAAAGCTGCCGGTGTTCAATGCCGACGGCACGATCAAGGAATAATTGATGTAATTTTTGCCGCCGGAGGGAAGTCCTCCGGCGGCATTTTTTTATCTGCGGTTTTCGTTCTGGTTCTGCTGCTGGTTCTGGTTGCGGTTCTGATTCTGCTGGTTCTGCTGCTGGTTCTGATTCTGCTGGTTCTGATTCTGCTGGTTCTGATTTCTGTGTTCCATGATAGAACGCCTCCTGATGTCCATTTTTGCGGAATTCCGCGGAGCTAGTATGCCCGCCGGGAGCTTATTTATCCTTCGGCTTGAAGATCAGCCCTGCGAGCCAGCCGAAGATGACCGCCGCGGCGATGCCGCCTGCGGTCGCGGTCAGGCCGCCGGTGAAAATACCCCAGCCGCCCTTTTCGTCCACGGCTTCCCGCACGCCCTTGGCCAGCGTGTTGCCAAAGCCGGTCAGAGGAACGGTCGCACCTGCGCCGGCGAAGTCCACCAGATGCTCGTAAAGCCCCAGCGCGCCCAGGATTACGCCCGCGACCACATAGCAGACAAGGATCCGCGCCGGGGTCAGCTTGGTCTTGTCAATCAGAAGCTGGCCGATCAGACACAGCAGACCGCCGACCAGAAAGGCTTTCAGATACTCCATGCGCTCAACTCCTTTCCGCCGAGATGGAAACCGCGTGGCAGACGGCCGGAATGGACTCTCCCTGCTGCGTGGAAAGGGGAGAGAGCAGCGCGCCCGTGCCGCAGAAGAGCAGCTTGCGGAGCTTACCCTGCCGCATCCTGCCCAGCAGATCGCCGCACAGGACGCTGGCGCTGCATCCGCAGCCGGAGCCGCCGCAGTGGACGTCCTGCGACTCTGCGTCGAAGATCAGCACGCCGCAGTCCTGATAGCGGCTGCCGAGGCGGACGCCCTCGCGCGAAAACAGCTCGCGTACCAGCTCACTGCCGAGCTTGCCGAGGTCGCCCGTGACGATGAGATCGTATTCCTCCGGGGCACAGTGAAAATCGTCAAAATGCGCCCGGAGCGTCTCAAAGGCCGCAGGCGCCATGGCCGCACCCATGTTGTTTGCGTCCTTGATGCCTGCGTCAACAATGGTGCCGATGGTCGCGCGCTCCAGACAGGGGCCTTTGCCCTCTCCGCCGAGAATGACTGCGCCCGCGCCTGTGACCGTCCACTGCGCCGTCGGCGTGCGTTGCCCGCCGTAGCCCAGCGGGAAGCGATACTGGCGTTCTGAAGAGGCGAAGTGCGAGGAGGTCAGGGCGAGCGCTTTTCGGCAGAAGCCGCCGCTCACGGAGATCCCGGCAAGCAGCAGGCTCTCGGCCATGGTCGAGCAGGCGCCGTACAGTCCGAAGGTCGGCACGTCGTTGTTCCGCATGGAAAAGCTGGAGCCGATGCACTGGTTGAGCAGATCGCCTACAAAGGCGGCATCAAGGTCGGTTTCCTTCAGCTTGGCCTTTTCCAGCGCAAGGCGCAGCGCGGTTTTCTGCATCTGCGTTTCGGCCTTTTCCCAGCTTTTCTGGCCGAAGGTGGTGTCCTGCGAGGTCAGGTCGAAGGTGTCGCGCAGCGGCCCCTGCGCCTCTTTTTTGCCCGCGACGGAAGCGTGGGCGAGAATCACGGGCGGCCGGGGAAAGACGATGCTCTTCCTTCCGCGATGGTTTTCCATTTGCGCTCCTCCATTCATTGATTTGAATCTGATTGTAGTATGCGGAAAAGAATCAAAAAAGCATCAAGGGAATCTCTGGAAGACCATCCGGCGTTTTGCATAAACGGAAAGTTCGGCGCTTATGGAAAACGCTGAAATTCACCATGGCGCGGGAAAAAGAATGGACAAATGCAAGACACGCTGATACAATAAAATCAAGAGATGGTTTAACGTTTGATCAGGTGATGTAAATGGCAGCGACACTGAAGGACATTGCAAATTATGTCGGCACCTCCGTGACGACCGTTTCCAAGGTTCTGGGCAACCGGGAGATCCGGGTGTCCGAGGCAAAGCGCCGGGAAATTCTGGAAATGGCGGAAAAACTGAATTATCTACCGAATGCTTCCGGCGTCAACCTGAAAAAGGGGAGCACGGACGCCATTGCGGTCATCGTCGGCGACCTGCTGTACCCCTATTATGCCAAGCTCCTGAAGCAGATCGCCTATTGCCTCAACGAGCACGGCAAGAGTATCATTGTCTGCGACGCGGACAACGACTTCCGTATGGAGCTTCAGCACTACCAGCGCATGAAAACGGGCTATGTTGACGGCGCGATCATCGTCCCTTCGCCCCTCACCGTCACGCAGGAAAATGTGAAAACCGCGCTGAAGGTGCTGGGCGGGATCGATCTGCCGATCACCTTTGTCTGTCACGGCCTGCCGCCCTTTGAGCGGTATTCCACCGTCGGAACGCCGCCCTATGAATGCGGTTATCTGGCAGCGAAGCACCTTCTGGAGCTGGGCCACCGGCGCATCGCCTACGTGTCGGAATCGCTGGAGCATGACGCGCTGAATCCAAAGCTGCAGGGCTTTCGCGCAGCGCTGCGGGATCACGACACGGACTTTCGCGAGGAGCTGACGCTCTATGGTCACGCGCGTTACGGCGGCGGCAGCAAAGCCTATCAGGAGCTGGCCGACTCCGATATGACCGCGGCGGTCTGCTCGGACGACCTGCTGGCGGTCGGCTTCCTTTCGACGGCGGTGGCAGATGGGCGGAGGGTCCCGCAGGAGCTGTCGGTCGTCGGTATGGATAACATTATGGCGACGCTGCACAGCACGCCGAAGATCACCACGGTGGCGCAGGATACGGAAAAAATCGCACGCAGTGCGGTCAACCTCCTGCTTGGCGAGATCGACGCGCGCAAGTACGGCCTGCACGCGGATGTCACACATATTGCGGTCGAGCCGACGCTCATGGTGCGGCAGAGCACCGGCCCGGTCTGACCGGAGAGAGGACACAAGGTGAAGCGAAAAAAAATCTATCCATTTCTGATTCTGGCAATGTGCTTCCTGATCCAGGGCGGCTTGCTGGGAATCATTTCCAATTGCCGGGGTATTTTTTACGACCCGGTCTGTGCGGAGCTTGGCATCAAGCTCGGCAAGCTCACGACCTATTCCGTGTTCTACGGCCTTGCCGTCTGCATCACCATTCCCTTTGCGTCGCGGGCGGTCAAGAAGTGGAACCTGCGCTGGACGCTGACGGGCTTCGCTCTTCTGACGGCGGCGGCACAGTTCGCAATGGCCTATTTCCACAATGTTTATGAGTGGTATGCGGCGGCCGCGGTGCAGGGCGCGTGTTATGCGTTCCTGTTCGTGCAGACGGTGCCCATGCTGATCAACAACTGGTTTTCCGAGCAGAGCGGCTTTTTCCTCGGCATTGCCTGCTCCGCCTCCGGCATTGTGGGCGCGCTGATGAATCCGCTGGCGCAGAGCTTTATGGCGACCTATGGCTGGCGGGCGACCTACCGGATGCTTGGTATCGCGCTGTTTTTGCTGCTGGTTCCCGCGTGTGCGCTGTTTTCCGTCCGCAGGCCGGAGGACATCGGGGCGCAGCCCTATCACCGCCGCAGGGCGCCAAAGCACGCAGCAGACGCGGCGGCATTTCAGGACTTTTCCGAAAAACGCAGGGTATTTCTCCTCCTTCTGGTGTTTGCCTGTGCGATCTGCATTACAACGGGCTACAACCAGATGCTTTTTGGCGTTGGTTCAACGTTTGACCATCCGGAGAAAATTCTGGGAACTTTCGTTTCCGTTTCCATGATCGGGACGATCGTCTGCAAGCTGCTCGTCGGCTGGCTGAACGACCGCTATGGAATGAAGGCGGCCTGCTATGCGGCGGTCGGGACCATCGGCGCGGGGCTTGTGTGCCTGTTCTTCGGACAGTCCGTGCTGCGAATGTACATCGGCTCGTTCTGCATGGGGATGCCCATGGCGGTCACGGTCGTTGCCATGCCGAATCTGGTGCGCAACGTGTTCGGAAACGCAGCCTTTGAAAAGCGCTACCGCACGGTTTCCGTGGTGGTCAATCTGGTCAGCAACTTCAGCTTCACGGTGCTGGGCTGGATCGTGTCGATCTTCGATTCCTACCGGGTGATGCTGGCGTTCGGGATCGGCGCGTCCGCGCTTTCTGCGCTGCTGGCTGCCATCCTCTTTGCAGTGAGAAAAAGGAGCTTGATTTATGAATGAAGTGGTAAAAACAATTCTGGAGCGCCGCTCCGTCCGTAAGTTTGACCAGCGCCCGGTGGAAGAAGCGATCGTGCGCGAGATCATCGAGTGCGGGCGCAGCGCGCCGAACGCATGGGGACATCAGACCTTTGAATTCTATGCCATCACCGACCGGAAGCTGATGCGCGAGCTCGCGGAGCTGACGGCGAAATTTCTCGGCGGCGAGCCGGAGGATCACCTCTTCTTTTCTGCGCCGCTGATCATCCTCATCAGTGACATCCGCGACAATTATATGCGTCTGGCGGACGCCGGCTGCGCGATGGAAAATATGTTCCTCGCGGCCCGCAGTCAGGGCGTCGGCTCCGTGTGGATCAACCAGTTTTCACCCATCTGTGACAAGCTGGAGGTTATCGACAAGTTTGAGTCCATCGGCATTGCCAAAAACCGCGTGGTCACGAGCCTCGGCGCCTTCGGCTATCCGGCCGAGGAACCGAAGCCGAAGGAGCTGATCTCCGCGGTACACTACATCCGATCGGAGGCAGAAGCGTGAGTATGCACATTGACGCCCGTCCGGGCGACATCGCCAGCCATGTGATCACCGCGGGCGACCCCGACCGGATTTCCTATCTGGCCGAGCATTACCTTGAAAATGCGGAGTTGGTCAGCAGCAAGCGCGCCGCGCTGTGCTACACCGGCACCTACGCGGGCCGGCGGGTTTCCGCCATGGCGGTGGGCATGGGAATTCCCTCCATGCTGATCTACGCCACGGAGCTGTTCCGCGACTATGGCTGCGAGGCCATCGTGCGGGTCGGCACCTCGGCCGGGTATCTGGATTCCATGCAGCGGCACGACATCGTGCTCTCGCAGGCCGCCTGCCACACCTCCGCCATCAATGACGGCGTGTTCAACGGCACATTCTGTCCGATCGCGGATTACCGCCTGCTGTCCACGGCGGAGCACGCCGCGGCGGCGCGGAAGCAGAAGGTCTACATCGGCAACACCGTCTGCAACGACCGCCTCTACCGCCTTGCAGAGAGCTACCGCTCGGCTGCGTGGCGCGATTACGGGATCCTGTGCTCGGAGATGGAGGGCGCGGCGCTCTACACCGCTGCGGCACAGTTCGGCAAGCGCGCGCTGATGCTGGTTTCCATTCTCTCCCACCTTGATGTGGATGCGGAAGGGAAGGAGCGCATCTGCCCTCTGCCGGAAACGCCCGGCAAGACGATGGATGATGCGCTGATCCTGGCGCTGGAAACGCTGGCTGAGGACAGCAGGAGGATGCATGGAGGTCTTTGAGGCGCTTCGCACCCGCGCGAGCGTGCGGGACTTCCTGCCGGACCCGATCCCGGCGGAGAAGATGGAGAAATTAAAGGAGGCCGCGCTCCGCGCGCCGACTTCGCTGAACTTGCAGCAGCAGTGCTTCTGCTTCGTGACGGACCCCAAGGTGCTGCAAACGCTGACAGAGGGCGTCATCCGCGTGTCCAAAGAGCGCGGAGAAACGGACTATCTGGAGCGCCTGGCGCAGCGCGGCGGCAAGGTGTTCTTCGGCGCGCCGCTCCTGATCGTCATCGCGGTTAACCCGGAGAACAACTACATTGACGTCGATGCCGGCATTGCCGTGCAGAGCCTTGCGCTTGCCGTAAAGGATCTGGGACTGGATTCCGTGATCATGGCCGCACCGGACCGCGTCTTTGTGGGGCCGCTTGCCGGACAGTACGAGCGGCTGCTGAAATTCCCGGACGGCTACCGCTTCGCCATCGCACTGGCCGTCGGCTGCGCGGCGGCGGAATTCCGTCCGCACGCGCTCAAACCGGAAAACATCGTAGAACTTCGTTGATTACTGCACCGCAGTTTTCATAAATAAAAAAACAAGGAGAAAAGAAATGAAAAAGCTGATCGCAATCCTTCTGGTGCTCGTCATGGCGCTGAGCCTGTTCGCCTGCGCGGGCAGCAAGGACCCGCCCGAGTCCAGCAACGACCCCGCGAAGTCCGAAGACAACAACACTTCCGATACTCCCGCTGAATCCGGCAAGAAGGCGAACATCGTCCTCGTCATCCCGAACTCCCTCGGCGACAAGGCCTTCTCCGACATGGTCTGGTCCGGCGTGCAGATCGCCAAGGAAAAGAACCCCGACCGCGTCGGCAACATCAAGTGCATCGAGCTGCAGGGCGACACTACCACCCCGATCCCCACGCTGACCGAGCTGGCCGAGCTGGGCGAATGGGACATCATCGTCACCGGCACCTTCAGCCTGAAGGAATCCATCGTTGAAGTCGCCGCCAAGTTCCCCGAGCAGAAGTTCCTCATTTATGATACCGAGCTGGATTACAGCGACGGCAAATTCAAGAACTGCGCTTCCTTCGCTGCGATGCAGAACGAAGGCTCCTTCCTCGGCGGCGCACTGGCTGCCATGGCCTCCAAGAGCGGCGTCATCGGCTTCGTCGGCGGCAAGGAAACCTCCTCCGTCAGCGACTTCCTTGTTGGCTACATTGAAGGCGCAAAGTATGTCAACCCCGACATCATCGTCCGTTCTGCGTTCATCGGCAACTTCACGGATACCGCTGCTGCGAAGGAACTTGCAAATGCACAGAACGCACAGAGTGCAGACGTTGTCTTTGCAGTCTGCTCCGGCGCAGGCTCCGGCGTCTATGAGGCGGCTGCCGACGGCGGCTTCTGGGCACTCGGCGTCGACTGCGACCAGTCCCTTATTCTTGAGGACACCAACCCCGCAGCGGCAAAGGCCATCCTGACCTCCGTCGTGAAGAACTTCGACGTCGTCCTCAGCAACGCCATCACCGAGGCACTGGACGGCACCCTTGAATTCGGCAAGCACAATGCGATCGACCTCGCGGCAGGCGGCATCGGTCTGGCAGACAACAGCTACTATGAATCCGCCGTTTCCGCCGACATCCGCGCGAAGGTCGACGAGATCGCAGAGAAGATCAAGAGCGGCGAGATCAAGGTCAGCACTGCCATCGGCATGGATGCTGATACCTACAACAACCTGAAGGAATCCGCTTCCAAATAATTACGCGGATCGACAGCAAGGAGGCTGTGATGGAAGAACAGTATGAATACGTCCTTTCCATGCAAAACATCACCAAGGTCTATAAGGACGGCTTTGTAGCAAATAAGAATATTGATTTCTCTGTCCGTAAAGGAGATATCCACGGTCTGGTCGGCGAGAACGGCGCGGGCAAAAGCACGCTGATGAAGGTCCTGTTCGGCCAGGAGCAGCCGGAAAGCGGTAAGATCTTTTACAAGGGGAAAGAAGTCAACATCAGCAGCCCCCTTGCTGCTTTGAAGCTCGGCATCGGGATGGTGCACCAGCATTTTATGCTGGTGCCCTCCCTGACCGTTGCCGAAAACATGGTGTTTGGCATTGAACCGACGAAATGCGGCATTTTCAATTACAAGCAGGCCGCAAAAATGACCCGCGAGGTGTCCAAGAAATTCGGCCTTGACGTGGACCCGGATATGAAGGTCCGCGACCTCTACGTCGGCCAGAAGCAGCGCGTGGAGATTTTGAAAATGCTCCTGCGCAACGTCGAGGTGCTGATCCTCGACGAACCGACTGCGGTTTTGACCCCGCAGGAAACTGAGGAGCTGTTCGCGCAGCTCATCAACCTCAAAAAAGAGGGCTATACCATCGTCTTTATTTCCCATAAGCTCAACGAGATCAAGCAGATCTGCGACCGCCTGACCGTTCTGCGTGATGGCCACTCCATCCAGACGGTGGATGTCGACAGCGTGACGGAGCAGGACATTTCCCAGATGATGGTCGGCAGAAACGCCATCAACTCTCTGAAAAAGACACCTGCGCACCCGGTCGAGGCGCGCTTACAGGTGCAGGAGCTGAACTACTACAACAACTTCGGCAAGCAGGTTCTGACGGATGTTTCCTTCAGTGTGCGCGGTGGTGAGATCCTTGGCATTGCCGGCATCGAGGGCAACGGTCAGCGCGAGATCTCCGAGATGATCGCCGGCATGGACAAAATTCAGAGCGGCGAGATTCTCATCAACGGCAAGACCGTGAAGGGACATACCATCCGCGAGATCCGCCAGATGGGCGTGGCGCACGTGTCCGAGGACAGAATGACCTACGGCATCGCAGCGGACGCCAGCATCGAGTACAACATCATTTCGGACCGCTATTACGAAAATGACTATCAGAAATGCCACCTTCTGCGCCGCAAGGCCATCCGCAAGCTCTCCGACGGCCTCATCCGCAGCTTCACGGTCAAGTGCGACGGAAGCACGGCAGCGGTCAAGACGCTTTCGGGCGGAAATATCCAGAAGGTCGTCGCTGCACGCGAGTTCTCCAGCCGCCCGCAGGTCATGGTCGCAAACCAGCCGACGCGCGGCATCGACGTCGGTGCGAGCGAGCTGATCCGCACGAAGCTCATCGACCTGCGCGACGACGGCGCGGCGGTGCTTCTGATCTCTGCCGACATCACGGAGCTGCGCGAGGTGAGCGACAGCCTGATCGTGCTGTGCGGCGGACGTATTGTTGCATATTTTGAATCTCTGGAGAATGTTACGGAAACGGAACTGGGCGAGTATATGCTCGGCCTGAAGGAACAGACGCCGGAGCAGATTGCGAGGTGCTGCAGATGAATCGTACCAAGAAAATTGAAGCGGCCTTTTTTGTGATCCGCGACGTGCTGGCCATCGGAATTGCCCTGCTGATCTCCTTTTTGCTGATCTTCGCGGTCAGCGAGGACGCTTTCGGCTCCCTGAAGCTGTTCCTGGTCGGTCCGGTGCAGACCGTTTCCAGAATGGGCTACATCGCCGAAAAAATGATCCCGCTCCTGTTTACCGGCGTTGGCGTGAGTCTGATGTTCCGCTGCCGCCAGGTGAATATGGGCAGTGAGGGTGCGTTCTATCTGGCAGGCGTCGCCGCCACCGCAGCCGCAGTGCTGCTGCCGCTGCCGAATGTGATTCATCCCATCATCTGCATCGTGATCGGCGGCATCATCGGTGCGCTGGTCTGCGGCCTGACCGCGGTGATGCACACGAAGTTCCATTCCCTGACCATCGTGACTTCTCTGATGATCAACTACATCTGCCTGTACCTCGGCCAGTATTTCATCAACCACCAGCTCTGGGATGTTACGACCGGCTATCAGGCCTCCTTCAAATTCCTTGAAACCGCGCTCCTGCCGAAGCTCTTTACCAAGACCAATATCCATGCGGGTCTGTTCCTCGCCGTGGCGGTCGTGATCTTCGGCCACATCCTTCTGGAAAAGAGCACCTTCGGCTACAAGCTCAAGCTCGTCGGCATCAACCCGGATTTCTCCCGCTATTCGGGCATCAATGTGACGGCGGTCATCATCGGCTGCCAGCTGATCGGCGGCGCCCTTGCAGGAATGGGCGGCGCAGTGGAGCAGCTCGGTATGTACAAGCGCTTTGAGTATTCCGGCCTGTCCGGCCACGGCTTTGACGGCGTGATGATCGCGGTCATCGCGGGCAACAATCCGAAATATGTGCCGATCGCCGCGTTGTTCCTTGCCTATGTCAATGTCGGCGCGGAAACGATGGCGCGCATGTCGGACGTCCCGCCGGAGGTTGTCTCCATCGTGCAGTCCGTCATCATCATGTTTGTCGTTGCAGAAAAGTTCCTGGCCAACTGGAAGCATAAGGTGATTGCAAAGCAGTCCCTGAAGGACCTTGGAAGAGTGGAGGCGAGATAATGGAAAGTGTACTGAAATATATCTTTTCCACGCAGTTCCTCGTTGCGATTCTGCGCATGAGCACCCCGCTCATCCTCTGCTCGATGGGCGTTCTGCTCGTCCGCAAATCCGGCATCGTCTGCATCGCGTTTGAATCCATGATGCTTGCGGCCGCCTTCGGCGGCGTGATCGGCAGCGCCTATGCGCAGAGCCTCACCGTCGGTATTCTCTGCGGCGTTGGCCTGAGCGTGCTGTTCGCGCTGCTGTTCGGCTATTTCGTTCTGATCCTGAAAGCGAACAATATGCTCGTCAGCCTTGCGCTCAATACGCTCGGCAGCGGCGGCACGGTGTTTATGCTCTATGCGCTTACCGGCGACCGCGGCAACTCCACGAGCCTTGCGAGCTTGCAGTTCCCGACGGTCAATATCCCCTTCATTCAGGACATCCCGGTGCTGGGCAAGATCCTCTCCGGCCACAATGTCCTGACCTATGTTGCGCTGCTCAGCGTTCCCGTGATGTTTATCATTCTGATGAAAACTCCGCTGGGTCTGCGCATCCGCGCCGTCGGTGAAAACGAGGGTGCAGCGGAATCCCTCGGTACCAGTCCGGTCAAGACGCGCTTCATCGCGCTGATCATTGCGGGCGTGTTCGCGGGCTTCGCAGGCATGTATATGTCCATGGGCTACGTTTCGGCATTTACAAGAGATATGATTTCCGGCCGCGGCTACATTGCCATCGCCGCGCAGAACCTCGGCGGCTCCATGCCGGTGCCGACCTTCTTCTGGGCATTGGTGTTCGGCGCGTCCAACGCCATCGCAAACGCATTCCAGGCGATCAATATGCCGCCGGAATTTTTGCAGATGTTCCCCTATGTTGCCACCGTCGTCGGTCTGATGCTGGTCGGCATGACGATCAACCGCAAGAAGAAGCGCGAGATGCACGAGATCGCAGTGAAGTGCAAGAAGCTCAAACTGGAAAAGGAAAGCAAGTAATATGGCAAAGAGAAAAATCATTATGGACGTCGACACCGGCACGGATGACGCCGTTGCGCTGGTGCTGGCGATCCTGGGCGGCGAGGTCGAGCTGCTGGGCGTGACCACGGTCAACGGCAATCTGGAGCTCAAACTCACGACGGACAACACGCTGCGCGTGGTGGAGTGCTGCCGCTCCTACGGGCTGGTGCCGGTCTACAGCGGCTGCGAATACCCGCTGGTGTCCACGCTCTCGCCCTACAGCGCCCAGTCGCTGAGTCCCATTCCAAAGCGCGAGGGCACGGTCAAGAAATTCGCCATGCACCGCGACCATCTGCCGCTCCCGGAAACCACGCTGAAAAAGCAGGACAAGAGCGCGGTCGTCTGGCTGATCGAAACCGTTATGGCCTCCGAGCCGGGCAGCATCAGCCTTGTCGCCCTTGCCCCGCTGACGAACATTGCTGCCGCGATGCGCGCCGAACCGGCCTTTGCAGGGAGACTGGGCGAGATCGTGCTGATGGGCGGCGGCGACCGCATTGGCAACGCCAGCGCAGCCGCGGAGTTCAACATCTGGACGGACCCCGAGGCGGCCGAGATCGTGATGCAGAGCGGCTGCAAGATCTCCATGATCCCGCTGGATGCGACGCACAGCGCCGCGATCACGGCGGAGCAGGCGGAGGCGCTGCGCGCCATCGGCACGCCGCAGGCGGAGTTCGTGGCGAACGTCATCTTTGAGCGGATCGGAGGCTATGCTTTGCGGGATCCCGCACTCGCAAAGCAGCAGGCCTCCCCGCTGCATGACGCGCTGGCTCTGTGCTATCTGCTGCACCCGGAGTGCATCACGCAGAAGCATGAGCTCGTCTGCCACGTGGATGTGTCCGGCGGCGTGGCCTATGGCAGGACCGTCGTCGACCGCCGCGAGAATCTTGTCACCGAGCAGCCGAACTGCGTGTTCGCCGAGAAAGCGGACGCTGCGTACTTCTATGACTGGATCTATTCCATCCTGAAAAACGCCGCAGCCCGCGTATGATTATAGTAAAGCGCCTCCGTTTTTGGCTCCGCCCTCATAAGAAACCATAGCCCCTTCGCCGAGTCTTTTTCGCCGGAACTGCGTCGTTTCCCCTTGCGTTACACAAAGTAGCGCGGCGGGGAAACGGCTTGCTCCAACAAAAAATCCTTCGGCGAATGGCTGCAAGCAGGGATACCCCGCAGATAACATCTGCGGGGTCAGACTGTCAAAAAACCTATCCAGCCGAAAGTTTCGGAGGGAAGAATAGTGTGAAAGGGAACCGTCAGGGTTCCCTTTCGCGTTCAATAACCCGCCGCAGCGATCAAAATTGCAAAATAATACTACAAATATTGATTTTGCAATTTTGTAGGCAGCTTGTCAAAAAAGTCCAAAAGGACTTTTTTGACAAGCTGACCCCGCAGATAACATCTGCGGGTATCCTCTATGTTTTCTTATTCGGACTCCGCTTTCCCGGCGGCGCTTGTGTTTTTTGCGGCCATGTGATAATATGGAGCAAAATGTACGTATAATTCGGACGTTGTGGAGGCTTTCAGATGTTGAAGTACAGGAAAATAACAGTAGCTGACGATGCGGCAGTTGCAAGGATCATTCGAGCAAATCTGGAAAAAACACATCTGGATATTCCGGGAACGGCATATTTTGATCCGCAGCTTGATCATATGAGTGCGTATTACAACACGGACACAAAGAAGCGCGCCTATTTTGTTGCGCTGAATGAGAATGATCAGGTAATAGGGGGCGTCGGCATAGCGGAATTTGCGGACATTCCTTACTGTGCAGAAATCCAGAAGCTGTATCTGGATGATTCCTCAAAGGGGAAGGGCTTTGGAAGGGAACTCATGAGACTTGCAGAAGATTGGGCAACGCAAGCGGGGTATAAAGTGCTTTATCTGGAAACGCACAGCAATCTCAAGAATGCCATGAGACTATATGAAAAATTGGACTTTCGGCAGATCGAAAGACCGGCAGCGGTTGTTCACGGAACCATGGACCATTTCTATCTGAAGGAGCTGTGAGCGCAATAAGACCACGATAAGCTGGAATGTGCCTGCCAAACTCATGCAACGTGTTTTTTCACCGGCGTGACCGAGAAGTCACGCCGTTTTCATATTCGATCTGCCCGGCAGAGCGCAAAAAACAAGGCAGCAGAGGAATCTCTGCTGCCTTGCGTGGTTTTGAATTACTCTGCGATGCGGCGGGCACCGATGTAGCGGCTTGCATAGCTGCCGGCAAGGCTGCTGATCACAACGCCGGTGGAGGAGTTCTGTGCGTGGACGAACTGGCCGCCGCCGATGTACATGCCAACGTGGGAAGCGGAAGAACCGTAGCCGAAGAAGACGAGGTCGCCGGGGCGGAGGTCGTCATAGGAAACGGAATAGCCGTTGCCGAGCTGTGCCGTTGCGGTGCGGTTGATGCTGTAGCCGAACTGGCGGTAGATGTACTGCACGAAACCGGAGCAGTCAAAGCCGGAAGGAGTCGTGCCGCCGTAGACGTAAGGATAGCCAACGAACTTCTGTGCATATGTAGCGATCTGAGAGCCGATGCTCGAAGAGTCGTAAGAGGTGTTGTTCTCGTAGGACGGAGCCGAGGAAGAAGAGGACGAAGACGAAGAGGAGGAAGAGGAGCCGGAGGAAGAGGAACCCTTGCCCGCGTAGTTGGAATAGGGGACTTCCGTCAGGGAAACAAGGTCGCTGCGGACATAGCAGATCTGACCGTTGTACTTGACTTTATACCAGCCGCAGTTGAAGCCGAAGATAAAGACCTTTTCGCCGTCGCTCGCCTGATCGACCAGACCGGAAGCGGTGGACGGACCGCTGCGAAGATTCACGAGGGAATACTCAATAACGCCGTAGCCGAGCTCGATGTTCTCACGTTCCTTGACGCGCAGATAATCACCGCACATATAACCGGTTTCCAGATTGTAAACGACCTTGTACCAGTCGCCTTCCTTGGAAATGATCACAACGTTTTCGCCGTTGTAAGCGGTGGTGATGATGCCCGTGTCAGTGGAAGCGCCTTCGCGCAGCCGCAGACCGCCGTTTGCCTCGACGATACCGATGCCGGTCTTCATCTCGGCGGCGTTTGCAGTGATGGCCAGTGCGACGACCGCCACGACCATGACGGCAAGAATCATGAGAACCCGATAGAACCGTTTCATTGTGTAACCTCCCAAAGTGTAGTGCAGATTTTTATTTGGCGCTGTTCAGCGCACGCTCCAGCCACACACAGCCAACATCCAACGCCGTGTAGAAGCCGTCCTTTTCGCTCTTTTTAACGACGCGGTCACGCGCCTTTACTGCGGGATCCGTCCGCTGAAGCTGAACGGAAACCTTCGTTGCAAGATCAAGATCATCCAACTTCTTGGATTCCAGAATCTGAAGCATGACGATGTACTCGTCTGCCATGGAGCCGTAATAGATCAGGTTGTCCTTCCGCATCAGGGGGTGGCCCTTGTAGGTCAGGACTTCATTCTGTTCCGACATAGATACCTCCAATAAATTGTAACTGAATTGTAACACATGGAAATCGAATTGTCAACACTTTTTCGCAATTTGCTACATCTTGTAGCCGTTTTGGAGCCGTCCGCAGTGAAAAGCCCCATAAGTTGTGGTTACGCGGGATTTTTGGATGTTGTTTTGGGAGGTTACAGAAGATTTTTTGCGGAAAAATGGAGCAAAAAAAGATAAAAGGAAACCTTTCCGGTTTCCTTTCGGAAGCGCTCATCAAATACCGGGGCTTCTGAGGAAGCCCCGGTTTGTTTGCCGCGGTGTGTCAGTCAAACAGATAGTGGCGCACGAGCTCCTGCAGGAGCTCGTCCCGGTCAAGCTTGCAGATGAGGCTGCGAGCGTTGTTGTGATTCGTGATATAGGTCGGGTCCTCCGAGAGAAGATAGCCGACGATCTGGTTGATGGGATTGTAGCCCTTCTCCGTCAGGGAGCGGTAGACCTCGGTCAGGATCCGCTTCATTTCCTCGGAGCCTTCGGCAGGCACGGTGAATTTTATGGTGTTGTCGTCCAAAACGTCCGCCTCCTTTACACCTTTTCCTTATCATATACCAATTAGCGGATAAAGTAAAGCAGAAAACGTGAATAAATTGGAAACTTTGCGGAGAAAATCTCCGGTTCCATCCACAAAAGCGGATTTGAACCGGAGATTCCGTGAAATTTCAGGGGTGGCGTCCGCTAACACTCAGCGGAGCTTTGCGCCCAGCTCGTTTTCCAGACGGGAAAGCACGGCGGAGATCACGCCGTCGGAGTCTGCGTCGGTGAGGGTGCGGTCGTCGGCGCGGAGCGTCAGGCTGAAGGCGACGCTCTTCTTGCCCTCGGCAACGCCCTTACCGCGGTAAATATCGAAGAGTTTCACCTGCCGCAGCAGCTTGCCGCCGGCCTTGCGGATGCATGCCTCCAGCGCAGCGACGGTCAGCGCCTCGTCGCACACGATGGCGATGTCGCGGGAAACGGCAGGGTACTTGGGCAGCGGCGTGTAGGTCTTTTCCGGAAGCTCCAGTGCGGACAGCGCGTTGAAGTCCAGCTCTGCCGTGTAGATCTCGGTGTCGATGCCGTAGTTCTTTGCGACCAGCGGATGCACCTGACCGAACACGCCGACGTCCTTGCCGTCGATCGTGACGCGGGCGCAGCGGCCGGGGTGGTAGCTGGGGTTGTCGCGCACGGCGGAATACTCCGCGGCCCGGACATTCATGCCGCGCAGGATGGCCTCGATCTCGCCCTTGAGGGAGAAGAAGTCCTCGTTTTCGCCATAGGTGCCGAGCACGAGATGCTTCGGCTCGTCGGGAAGCATCTGGCCTTCCTTCGGCAGATAGACCTTTGCCAGCTCGTAGAGCTTGACGGCGGCGTTGTGATAGGCGTTGTTGCGCGCCAGGATCGCCAGCATGGAGGGAAGCGCGATCGTGCGCATGATGGAAGCGTCCTCGCCCAGCGGGTTCTGGATGCGCAGCGTTTTGCGCAGGGGAGAATCCTCCGGCAGACGGATCATATCAAAAATGGACGGGGAAACAAAAGAATAGGTCAGGATCTCGCTGTAGCCCAGCGCGCGGCACAGAGAACCGGTCGTGTTTTCCAGCACCATGGTGCCGGTGTAGCCGCCCTCGGCGGTCGCGCTGCGGAAAGCGGTGGTGGGGATGTTGTTGTAGCCGTAGAGACGGCCGACCTCCTCTGCGATGTCCGCGGTCATGACCAGATCCGGACGCCAGGAGGGAATTTTGATCTCACGGCCGTCGACTTCGATCTCCAGACGGTTGAGGTATTTGACCATGTCGGCCTCGGAGATGTCCGTGCCGAGCAGGGCGTTGATGCGCTCCGGCTCCAGCGTGACCGTGCGCGGCTGCGGAACCTCATTCAGCACGTCGATCATGCCGTCGAGCACCTCGCCGGCACCCAGCAGTTCAACCAGCTCGCAGGCGCGGTTGACGGCGGGAACGGTCAGCAGGGGGTCGATGTTCTTTTCAAATTTGCCGGAGGCCTCCGTGCGCATACCGAGCGCCAGTGCGGTCTGGCGGATGGAGGTGCCGTCGAAGTTTGCGGACTCAAAGACGACATCCGTGGTGTCCGCGACGATCTCGCTGTTCTCGCCGCCCATGATGCCCGCAAGGCCGATGGGCTTCTCGCCGTCGGCAATGACCAGCATACCGGGCTTGAGCGGGCGGACGGTGCCGTCCAGCGTGGTCAGGCTCTCGCCCTCGACGCTTTCGCGGACGACGATCTTGCCGGAGCCGACATAGCGGTAGTCAAAGGCGTGCATGGGCTGGCCGTATTCCAGCATGACGTAGTTCGTGATGTCGACGATGTTGTTGATGGGGCGCACACCGTTGGCGCGCAGACGCTGCCGCAGCCACTTGGGAGAGGGGCCAATCTTGACGTTGCGTACCATGCGCGCGGTGTAGCGGCGGCAGAGCTTTTCTGCGGGAACCTCCACGTCCAGCAGCTCCGTAAGGCTGCCGTCTGCACCGCCGCGCACGACCGGCTCGTGATGCTTCATGGGCTTGTCGAAGGCGGCCGCCGCCTCGCGCGCAAGACCGAGGATGGAATAGCAGTCCGGGCGGTTGTTCGTAATTTCAAAATCCACGACGGTGTCGTCGTTGCCGATGACCTTGTTGATGTCGTCGCCGGGCTTGCAGTCCTCCTGCAAAATCCAGATGCCGTCCTCAATGGCATAGGGGAAGTCGTTGAGGGTCAGACCCAGCTCTTTCAGGGAGCACAGCATGCCGTTCGACGGCTCGCCGCGCAGCTTACCCTTGGTGATGTGTACGCCGCCGGGGAGCCAGGAGTTGTGCAGCGCGGCCGGGACGAGATCGCCCTCGTGGACGTTCTGCGCGCCGGTGACGATCTGTACGGGTTCCTCCTTGCCCACGTCCACCTGACACACCCACATATGGTCGGAGTTGGTGTGGCGGACGATGGAGAGCACCTTGCCGACGACCACGTTCTTGATCTCGGCGTCCATACGCTCGTAGGTTTCCACCTTCTGACCGGCGACGGTCATGGTTTCGACGAAATCCTTATCGGAAACATTGGAGAGGTCAACAAATTCCTCGTTGAGCCATTTTCTGTTTAACTTCATTGCTGCACCTCCTTAGAATTGGGACAGGAAACGGATATCGTTGTCGAAGATCAGGCGAAGATCGTTGAAGCGCAGACGGCCCATGGCCATGCGCTCCAGACCGATGCCGAAGGCAAAGCCGGAATACTTCTTTGAGTCAATGCCGCAGCCCTCGAGCACCTTCGGATGCACCATGCCGGCGCCCAGCAGCTCGATCCAGCCCTCGCCGTGGCAGGTGGAGCAGACCTGACCGTCCGTTTCGCCCGTGCCGTGGCACTTGAAGCACTGCATATCGACCTCGCAGCTCGGCTCGGTGAAGGGGAAGTGGTGCGGGCGGAAGCGGACGACGGCGTCCTCGCCGTACAGCCGCTTGATCAGCGTTTCCAGCGCGCCCTTGAGGTCGCCCATGGTGATGCCCTCGTCCACGACCAGACCTTCGATCTGATGGAACATGGGCGAGTGGGTCGCGTCAGCCTCATCCTTGCGGAACACGCGGCCGGGGGCGAGGATACGGATGGGCGGCTTCTGCTGCTCCATCACACGGATCTGCATGGGGCTGGTCTGCGTGCGCAGCAGCACCTCGTCGTTATCGTCAAAGTAGAAGGTGTCCGAGCGGTCGCGGGAGGGATGACCCTCCTCGATGTTCAGCCGGGTGAAGTTATAGGCGGCCTCCTCGACCTCCGGACCGTCGACGATCTGGTAGCCCATGCCGATGAAGATCTCCTTGACCTCCTGCAGGACCTTGTTCATCGGGTGCTGGTGGCCCATCTCGATCTCCTTGCCGGGAATGGTCACGTCCACGGCTTCCGCGGCCAGCTTTTCCTCCAGCGCGGCGGCGGCCAGCTCGGTTTTGCGTTCTTCCAGCTTTTCCTCCAGCGCGGCGCGCACGCTGTTGGCGAGCTGTCCCATGACGGGACGCTCCTCCGGGGAGAGCTTGCCCATCTGCTTCAGAAGCGCGGTCAGTTCGCCCTTTTTGCCCAGCACGCGGACACGCACGGCATCCAGGGACACATTGTCCAGCGCGGCATGGATGTCGGCCAGGGCCTGGGATTTGATTTTTTCGAGTTGTTCTCTCATACCTGATCTCCTTAATTTAGTTTCATGTTAATCGTGTTCTTAGTTCTTAGGCTCCGCATAAAAAAAGAAAAAGCCCTCCGTCCACACTGGGGACGAAAGACCATGCTTCCGCGGTACCACCCGCAATTCGCTGCAAACACAGCGCGCTCATGCCGGTAACGGGGCGATCCGTCCGTGCCTACTTTTGTGTTCAGCCGGAAGCTCGCGGGAGAAAGCCTGCACTGCGGTTCGGCGGACGGTTTCAGCGGTTCGTCCTCTCTGTAGCCGATGGTTCACAGCCGGCGGCCCGGTCAAAGCCTGTTTCTGTATTGCGGATTCATTCTAACACACAAAACGTCCGGATGCAAGCGCTTCGGCAAAAATCTTGACTATTTTTCGGGAAAGCATATAATATAGAGGAAAAGGGGGCGGAAAATATGGCAAGGATTTCGGTCAGAGCGCCGCTGCGCGAGGTCGATGCGCAAACGCTGCGGCGCTGGCTGCCGAAGCGTCCGCGCGACGCGCACAAGGGCGACTGCGGCAAGGTGCTGCTGCTCTGCGGCGCGGTGGGTTACACCGGCGCGCCCGCGCTGGCGGCCATGGGCGCGCTGCGCACAGGCGCGGGACTGGTGTTTCTCGGCGTGGCGGAGCCGGTCTATCCCATTGTGGCGGCGAAGCTGGACGAGCCGGTCGTGTTTCCTCTCCCGGCGAAGGACGGGATGCTCTGCGAGGCGGCGATCCCGGAGATCCTTGCGCGTCTTGCCGGCTGCGACGCCTGCCTGATCGGCTGCGGCCTTGGACGGAGCGAGGGGACGCTTGCGGTCGTCCGCGCGGTGCTGGCAAATGCGAAATGCCCGGTCGTCGTGGACGCCGATGGCATAAATGTGCTGCAAGGGCATATAGATGTACTGCGCGGCGCGGCTTGTCCGGTCATTCTGACGCCCCACGACGGGGAGTTTCTCCGCCTCGGCGGAGTTCCGGTGGGCGGAAACCGGGTGCAGGCGGCGCGCAAGCTTTCCCAGAAAACCGGGGCGACCGTTCTCCTGAAGGGACACCGAACCGTGATCTACGGCGCGGACGGATGTTATGTCAACCGAACAGGCAATCCCGGCATGGCTACCGGCGGAAGCGGCGACGTGCTGGCCGGCGTGATCGTGTCCCTGCTGGGGCAGGGGCTGACGCCGGTGCAGGCTGCAGCCGCGGGGGCGTGGCTGCACGGTGCGGCGGGCGACCGCTGCGCAGGGCGTCTGGGAGAGCGCGGGCTGCTGCCGACGGATCTTCTGGAGGAGCTGCCGCGACTACTGAAATAGGATGTGGTTCCTTGCGCCGGTTTGCAGCGATCATTATTTTAATAGGTATCTTTCTGACAGGCTGTGCCTCGGAGAAGGATACGCTCTCTCCCGCGATCGAGTTCCGCGCCGCGGCGGCGCGCGCCGGATGCAGTTTTCATGCGGCGGTGCAGGCCGATCTGGGCGAAACGGCGGTGCAGTTTGCCATGGACTGCGATGCTGGGCCGGACGGCGCGGTCGCACTGACCGTGACGGAGCCGGAAACGCTCTCCGGCATCACCGCGCGTGCTGCGGCGGAGAGCGGGCAGCTTACCTTTGACGGGCTGGCCTTGGATTTTGGTCTTCTGGCCAACGGCAACGTCGTCCCGGCAGCTGCGCCGGCGATTGTGGTGGACTGCTGGCTGCGGCAATACATTTCCTCGGCCGGGCAGGAGGAAGAGCGCTACCGCGTGACCTACGAACGGGACTTTGACGAAAAAAAACTCTTCGTGGACACGTGGTTTGAAAACGCGGTACCAATTTGCGCGGAAGTGTGCTATAATGGTCAGCGTATTCTGAAATTGCAGATCACAGATTTTACTTTGAAATAACGGACGATGACATATGGATTACTTAAAGAGAACCTGGGCAGATATTTCGCTTGACAATCTGAATCACAACTACCGGCAGCTTCGTTCCAAGCTGCCGTCCACCTGCCGCTTTCTGGGCGTGGTCAAGGCGGATGCTTACGGCCATGGCGCGGTGCCGGTCAGCCGGCACTTAAACGAACTGGGCGCGGAGTATCTGGCCGTATCCAATATCGAGGAGGCTGTGCAGCTTCGCCGCGGCGGCATCCGCGGGCCGGTGCTGATCCTCGGCTACACGCCGCCCTTTTATGCGGTCGATCTTGCCGGGATGAATCTCCGGCAGGAGGTACACAGCCTGGAATATGCCCGACGGCTGAACGAGCGCCTGACGGGCACGAGCCGCCGCATCCGCATCCATCTCAAGCTGGATACCGGGATGTCCCGCCTCGGCTTCTTTGCCTATGACGACGAAAAGACGCTGGACGAGATCAAAGAGGTGGCGCAGATGCCGCATCTTCTGATCGAGGGCGCGTTCATGCACTTCCCTGTGGCCGATTCGACCGCGCCGGAGGACGTGGCCTTTACGCGGCTGCAATTTGACCGCTTTATGCAGATGCTCTCGGCGCTGAAGGGATGCGGCATAGAGCCTGCGATTCGCCACTGCTGCAACAGCGGCGCGAGCATCCTGTATCCGGAATATGCGCTGGATATGGTGCGCCCCGGCATTGCGACCTACGGCGTCCTGCCCTCGCCGGATGTGGCGGGCAAAATCGACCTGAAGCCCGTCATGTCTTTGCGTACGACGGTTTTCCAGCTTCGCGACTATGAGCCGGGTATCTCCATCAGCTACGGCCGCGCCTATACGACGACGGGAAAACAGCGCATCGCGGTGGTCGGCATCGGCTATGCCGACGGCCTGTCGCGCAGCTTCTCCGGCAAGATCTCCTTCCTGCTGCACGGAAAACGTGTGCCGCAGGTCGGCCGTATCTGCATGGATATGTGCATGGTGGACGTGACGGATGTGCCGGAGGCCAAGGTCGGCGACGTGGTGACGGTGTTCGGCGAGGACGGCGGCGACTGCATCCCGGTCGACGCGCTGGCCGAGCAGCTCGGCACGATCTCCTACGAGATCCTGTGCGGCATCAATAAGCGGATCCCGCGCATCTACCTCGACGGGGAAACGCAGACCGAAATTCTACAATATATCGTATAATCTGCGTGCCGCCGCGCATAGAATGGAAAGGAGTTCTCGGCGTATAAATTCCGCTTCTGCGTGGGAAACTATCCTTGTCGGCGTTACATAGGAGACTGTGTAACGGCGGAGATTATTTTCACGGAGCGTGGAGCGAATGGATACAACCGTTAAGAGAGGCGACATCTTTTACGCCGACCTGAGCCCTGTCGTCGGAAGCGAGCAGGGAGGCACCCGCCCGGTGCTGATCGTGCAGAACGACACCGGAAACAAACATTCCCCGACCGTCATTGCCGCCGCGATCACCAGCCAGACCAACAAAGCCAAGCTGCCAACGCACATTGAGCTGTCCGGCCGGAGCGTGGGGCTGACAAAGGACTCTGTGGTGCTGCTGGAGCAGATCCGCACGATCGACAAGCGCCGGCTGCGCGAGCACATGGGTCACGTGGACGAAAACATGATGAATCAGGTGGACAACGCCATTGCGGTCAGCTTCGGCCTGCCGCAGGGGCTGGGTTAACAGAAAAACGGCGCCCGCTCGAAAGAGCGGGCGTTTCCTGTCATTCCTTTTGCAGGAAGCGCATAGACTCTTGGGGAGGGATTCGTATGACGGAACTTGAAGTGTTTGCACAGGGCAAAAAGATCGGAACGGCGGAGATGGAGCGGGAAGGTCTGTTTCTGGAATTCTCCGCCAATCTCCGACCGGAGGGCGATGCACTGCTCCGGCTGTACGCCGTTGCGGGCTGGCACAGTGAATATCTTGGCATTCCCTGCCCGTCGGGTGGGGAGCTGCGGCTGAGCGCGCGGCTGCCGGCGAGCCATTTTCCGGGAGAACCGACTGCCATTGCGGCCGATCCCCGGCCGCGGAGCGAGTGGCTGCCGTGGTGCGGCGAACTGGACGGCATCCCGGTGCGCGACTGCCGCATCCGCCGGGAGCAGGACGCGATCGTGCTTGCGCTCGCGGAGCCGGAGGCGGAGCAGTTTCCGGGCTGGCTTGCCCATATGGAGGAAACGGAGCTGGGCGGCGAAGCCGTCCGGCTGCTGCGCCTGAACGCCGACGGAAGCCTGCCCTTTTCCGAAGAGGAGGAAGAGAAGCCGGAGGACATTCCGGAGATCGAGCCGGAAGCGCCGGAGGAGGAGCCGGCAGCGGAGGAAGAACCTCCGCAGGAGGAGCAGGAATAAAATGCAGCGCTTCCGGCGGCAAGCCGGAAGCGTTTTTTTGACAGATAGGATTGATTCTTTTGGCGGAATGTGCTAAGATAAACAAACCTATAGAGGAAATTCCCGCGAAAGAGGCGTTTTGAGTTATGAATGAAGCTGCACCGCAAGCAAAAAAGAGAATGTTATCCGGCATCAAGCCATCCGGCGACCTGACGCTCGGCTCCTATCTGGGCGCGATCCGCAACTGGAAGGACCGCGCTGACGAATTTGACTGCTACTATTTTATGGCCGACCTGCACGCCATCACCGTGCGGCAGAACCCCGCCGACCTGCGCCGCCGCTCACTGGAGCAGCTCGCGCAGTACATCGCCTGCGGCCTCGACCCGGAGAAAAATGTGCTGTTTTTCCAGAGCCATGTGCATCAGCACGCGGAACTGGGCTGGGTGCTCAACTGCTACGCCATGTTCGGCGAGCTGAGCCGCATGACGCAGTTTAAGGATAAAAGCGCGAAAAATGCCGACAATATCAACGGCGGCCTGTTTACCTATCCGTCTCTGATGGCGGCGGATATTCTGCTGTATCAGGCGGATTTTGTGCCGGTGGGCGAGGATCAGAAGCAGCACGTCGAGCTGACGCGCAACATCGCCAAGCGTTTTAACGGCATCTATGGCGACGTGTTCAAGCTGCCGGAGCCGTATATCCCCAAGGTCGGCGCGCGCATCATGAGCCTTGCCAATCCCGAGGCGAAGATGTCCAAGTCCGAAAACGAGGATCCCGGCCGCGTCTGCCTGATGGACAAGCCGGAGGACATCATGCGCCTGTTCAAGCGCGCCATCACCGACTGCGATGCCTGCGTGCGCTACGACCCGGAGAACAAAAAGGGCATCTCCAATCTGATGACGATCTACTCCGCCGCCACGGGCAGGAGCTTTGCCGAGATCGAAGCGGAGTTTGCGGGCCGCGGCTACGGCGACTTCAAGAAAGCTGTCGGAGAAGCGGTGGTGGAGCTGCTGCGCCCCATCCGCGAGGAGGCCACGCGCCTGCTGGCGGACAAGGCCTATTTGCAGTCCATCTATGAGGCCGGTGCGCAGAAGGCGTCGGTCATTGCGGAAAAGACCCTCCGTAAGGTATATAAAAAGGTAGGCTTCGTCGCTCGCTGACGAGGCAAAGAGGAATTACGGAATGATTTTGGATCCGAATTTTATTCTGCGGGTCGGGCTTGCGCTCCTGAGCGCGGCGGTGCTTTCCTTTGCGGTCACGCCGCTGGTGAAGCGGCTTGCGCAGAAGGTGGGCGCGATGGACGTTCCCACCGACAGCCGACGGATGCACCACCATCCCATCCCGCGCATGGGCGGTCTTGCGATCTTCCTCGCGTTTCTGGCAAGTGTGCTGATCTTCGCGTACCCGGAGATCGACCGCGAGATCCGCGGCATCCTGCTGGGCGCGGTCATCATTGTGATCCTTGGCGTCCTTGACGATATTATTACCCTGCACGCTGGGCTGAAATTCGTCGTGCAGATCCTGGCTGCGGTGCTCGTGGTGCTGCACGGCTGCCGCATCGAGCACTTCGTGGGGCTGCACCTTGCCGACTGGCTGTCGTACCCCGTGAGCGTCGTCTGGATCGTTGCGATCACGAACGCCGTGAACTTTATCGACGGCTTGGACGGCCTGGCAGCAGGCGTTTCCGCGATCTCCGCGGGCGCGATGCTCGTCGTGGCGCTGCTGGTCGGGGACTTTATGTCTGCCGTCATGCTGGCGGCCATCGTCGGCGCCTGCGTTGGCTTTATCCCTTACAATTTCAATCCCGCGAAGATCTTCATGGGCGATACCGGCTCGACCTTTCTGGGCTTCATGCTCTCGACGATCTCGATCTACGGCCTGTTCAAGATGTACGCGATCATCTCCTTTGCAGTGCCGTTTCTGGTGCTGGGCCTGCCGATCTTCGACATCTGCTTTGCGGTCGTGCGCAGAGTTTCCCACGGCCAGAGCCCCATGCACGCCGACCGCGGACATGTGCATCACCGCCTGATCGACATGGGCTTCAGCCAGAAGCAGGCGGTTGCAATCTCCTATATGCTCTCGGCCATTCTGGGCATGGCGGCGGTCGTTCTGACCAACGACGGAGAAACGCAGGCGCTGATCTTCCTTGCGGCGGTGGTCGTCGTAGGCGCGATCGGCTTCTGGGTCATCTTCGGTCACAAGCCCAAGGAAGAAAAGAAGCAAGACGCGGTCCCCGTACCGCAGAAAGAAGAACAAACGGAGGAAACAGATGAAAAAAATTAAAGTCATGTCCGTGTTTGGCACGCGTCCCGAGGCCATCAAGATGGCTCCGCTGGTCAAGACGCTGGCGGCAAGGGAGAACATCGAGAGCATCTGCTGCCTGACGGGGCAGCACCGGGAGATGCTGGATTCCGTGATGCATATTTTCCGGCTGAAGGGCGACTACGACCTCAACATCATGCAGAAGCAGCAGACCCTTTCGTCCATCACCACGCGCACCCTGCTTGGCATGGACAGCGTGCTGGACGAGGCACAGCCGGATCTTGTACTGGTGCACGGCGACACGTCCACGACCTTCGCCGGCGCACTGGCGGCGTTCTATCATAAGGTGCCGGTGGGTCATGTCGAAGCCGGCCTGCGCACCTATGACAAGTATTCCCCTTTCCCGGAGGAGATGAACCGCACGCTCGTGGGCGACCTTGCCACGCTGCATTTCTCTCCGACCAATGCCAATGCCGCGAATCTGCGCCGCGAGGCCGTGCAGGGTGAGATCTTCGTCACCGGCAACACGGTCATCGATGCGATGAAGACAACCGTCCGTGAGGACTATCGCTTCTCCACACAAGAATTGAACGAACTGGATTTCGTGAATCACCGCGTGATCGTTCTGACCTGCCACCGCCGAGAAAATTACGGCCAGCCCATGCACGACATCCTCAGCGCCGTGCGCGAGGTGGTCAGGCGGCATGAAAACGTCGAGGTCGTCTATCCCGTACATCTCAGCCCCGCGGTGCGCCAGTGTGCGAAGGAGGAATTGGGCGGCGTCGAGCGCGTCCACCTGATCGACCCCGTGGACGTCGAGGAGATGCACAATCTGATGGCGCGCTGCTATTTTGTCATGACGGATTCGGGCGGATTGCAGGAAGAGGCGCCTGCACTGGGTAAGCCCGTGCTTGTCCTGCGGCGGGAAACGGAGCGGCCAGAGGCCGTGACCGCCGGAACGGTCAAGCTGGCCGGCGTGGAGCACGACCGGATCGTGGAAATGGCCTGCGAGCTGCTGGAAAAGCCGGAAAGCTATGCGGCGATGGCTCATGCGGTCAATCCCTACGGCGACGGCAATGCCTGCGAGCGCATTGCGGACGCGATCGAGTGGCATTTCGGCCTGCGTGCGGAGAAGCCCGTGGACTTTTCCGCAAAATAAGGAACAAAATAAACCCCGTCGGGCTCGGCAGAGCCCGGCGGGGTTACTATGTGCGGCAGACCGCTGTTCGTGCGGATGCCTTACTGCAAAAACAGGAAGATCGCCAGCGTGAGCGCGACGGACTGGGAATCCTCGTTGCCGTCCGAAAGCAGCAGAAGCAGGATCAGAAGCAGCAGCAGATCCCCGGCGTCCATGTCCCCCAGGTGCAGCTTCGCCAGCAGTCGGTTCAGAAACTGCCGCTCCGGGGCAGGTGCCGGAGGCGGTGCCGGTTCCGGCCCGGGCGGAGGAGGCCCCGGCCTGGGCGGGGGCGGCTGGGGACGGGGCGGAGACGGCGGGGCCGCCTCCTGCTGGGGCACCCGGTCATATACCCCGTTGTCGTTGCGGATATAGCGGTTATACATGGCTACCCCTCCCAATCCGCCAGCAGCGTTTTCCCCACATGGATCAGCCGCGCCAGCCGGGCCGCCCGCTCGATCTTCCCTTGCTTTTCTTCCTTCAGGAACGGGCGCAGGGCCTGGAGCAACTGCAAAGCGGCGCTGTTCTCCGTACCCAGCTCACCGGCCAGAGGCAGCAGCTTCCCCAGGAGCTTCGGGTCCAGTCCGCCCAGGGCCGCTCCCAGGTCAGGCCCCGGCGGCGGGGCAGGGGGCGGCGGGGCCGCCTTCTGCTCCCCCATGGCTCCGGACAGCTGCTGGGCCATCTGGTGATGGGCGCACAGGAGGTGGCCGACACGGCAAAGGAGCTGGGCATTCCCAATGACAAGTCCATGCTGGTGCAGCACATGATCCTGTCCCACCACGGCGAGCCGGAGTTCGGCGCCGCCGTGCGCCCGCTGTTTGCCGAGGCGGAG